>FUFK010049252.1_pt1 | contig 31274 bp, 21 predicted proteins | sample 1021851 | NCBI WGS metagenome assembly FUFK01 (sample SAMEA51879418, study PRJEB19060) | metagenome | reverse complement strand
ATTAAGTTAACCCCATAGCGATTTTCATAAATTGAAACTGAGGATCAAACCCCATAATAATTTTACTGATTCCTATTGTCAATAGGAATGCAAACATAATTACAACATCCCACATTTTATTTTTTATATAAAATGGTAATGCAAGTGATTCAAAGATTACATTAAGCATAGCACCAAAAAAAGTGCTTACATGTAATGTAACAAAGTATCCTAGTATTATACCATATGTACCTATCATTCGGGCAACAACAATTAATCTGTTTGTTTTCATGATCTGATAACTGAGGTAGCTGCCTGTCCTTTGTTGAATACAGTATCTACAACTGCTTCGACCTTTCTTGCAGTTGAAATACCAACCTTAGAGTAAACTGGAACACATACAAGACCATAAACCTTGTCCTCTGCACCCTTACGAATTACTCTACCAATGGTCTGACTAATACCAATGTAATCCATAGATCTCATAAACAATACTGCCTCAAGACCTTTTACATTGATACCCTCTGAGAGGATGCTNTGATGNAGTACAACAAACTTTGTANCATCTACACCCCACTCGTTAAGTGTGGTAAAGAACTCTTCTCTACTAACCTTCTTACCATTGATGAAAGCACCTGTCTTAGCAGTAATAAACATCCAGTTGTATCCACGTACTTGTANATCNNNAACAAANGGAGTTTGAGATATCAAGTTAGTAATCTGCTTTGTAGACTTAGCACATATCAATACTTTGTCCTTCTGAATGTTATCAAGAGCATTGATCATTTGATCGCAATCAGCATCTACAACCAACTCGTCCTTCTCTAGTATTCTTGTCTTGTATACTGCAACCTTTGGTGGTAAGATATGTCCTTCCTCCACTAACTTAGGTGCAGGTACTTGACAAATAACATTACCAAAGATAGCAGGATTGTTCATACCTACCTTAAGAGGTGTAAGAGAATGCTTTGGTGTAGCAGTAAAGAAGTATGCTCTTGCTGAATGTGTTGAGAAGTGCTCAACTGCTTCAACAAAGTTCTTCTGAACTCCATTGTGTGCTTCGTCAAAATAGATTGTATCCACATTGATACCACTATCTACAATCTTATGTAATGAATGATATGTTGTGAATATTATCTGATTGAATGCACATTTCTTTGTTGCCCAAACAGATATAAGAGTTGAGTCAGTTGTAGAGTAATACTTTGTCTCTCCACTATGAACGTGCAGTACATCATCAGGATGAATATCAATCATTTCACGGAACTCTGAGCATAACTGATTTGCAAGTAATATACGTGGTGCAACTACTACAATAGTCTGAGGAGCACTCTTGAACTGATATATCGCATCTTCTATCATGCACATTGTTTTACCACCACCAGTAGGAACAATAACCTGCCCCTTAGTGTTAGATTGCATAGCAACTAAAGAATCAATTTGATGTGGACGTAACTGCATAAGTTTCCTTTTGATATACCTATTATAATGGTAAAACTGCTAGACTTCTACTCTTAGAGGACACTTTCTTGGGTGGCACATCTAACTCTTCCATAATTATTTGTTTTGGTAGGAAGTTGTAGCAGTAATAACTACTGCTGAATGTAATCTTATCATTATCTCTACCATCAGGACTTAAAAACTTCATTCTCTTATCGAACATTAGTAATTGTAAATCCTTATCTTTGAATAATTGTTTTGGTGCTGAGTCATTCAACCAAGTATTTGTCATAATCAAAGCAAATGGTTTATCAAATGATAATGCTCTCTCAAAGTATTTTCTTTTATTAGTAAAAGGTGGATTTGATACAATTACATCCCACTNATCAGGTTCATAATCAAAGAAGTTTTGACCTGTCCAAATATGAGATTCTATTACCTTATTAGTCTTTGAGATTTCCCTAACAAAATGACTCTCAAAGGTATCAAAAGGACACCAGACTATTGCATCCTTTGGAATGTACTTGAGTATAGGTGTAACTCCATACAAAGGTGTGTAGCACTCATCATTGCTACCAGGTGAGTACATCAACTTACCACTATCTAATTCTTTCGCCATACTCTTTGATTTCTTTTTGACTAACACTTACACCAATTCTAGGGTCTTTCTTATGAGATGTTCCCTGATCGAATTGTTTTTTGATCTTAGGTAATAGTATATCTAAAACAACATTACAAGTCAACTTCCATACTTCAGTAATTTTACCATCTTTGAATTTTGCATAGTAATGATTAGGATATTTTCCAATTTTATCTTCCTTAATATATTTTTCCTGTTCTTCCCAAGTATCCTGTACACTTATACCATTATAAGTTCCATTAATATTCTTACCTATGGTAGATTTGTATTCGCATCCACCATCTTCATCTGTGGCATCTTCCCCTGCATAGTCGTCTGCAACTCTATGACCTAATAAACCTGCCATATAGATTTCTCTTGATCTTGCATAAGAGAATGGATCTCCCCATCCCTGTTCTTTACATAGATCATACATCTGTTCATACAGATCGCGATACTTTTCTTCGGGAGTCATAATCATTTTTGTATATGAATATAGTATAGCACAAAAAAACCCCTCTGCAAAGGGGTTGTGCCAGTATATTAATTGTCTTTATCTATCTTTTCTGAAAGTCTTTTAAGTGCTTCTTCCCATCCCTCTTTATCTTGAGACCACTTATCTAATGGACAAGACTCTAATACAACTCTAGCTTTAGCAGGTATAAAACATCCACACTCTGCACATATATCTTTCTTCTTTATCCACATTTCACAAGATTTACAAATCTCATGTCTAACCTTGTAGGTTTCATCAGATACTACTAAAGAATTAGCTCCATTCTTATTAATATAGTTTATGATGTCCCAAGAAAAATTAGCAAAATTCTTTGTTTTCTCAATAAAAGATGGTTCAGTTGGTTCCATAATATTATGTAGTGTTAAGGTGTGGCAGGAAAATCTCCCTTAATTGTAGTAGCACTGATAGATCCAATTACACTATAATTTGTTCCTGTAATTGCTCTTCCTGGTGAACCACCGTCTCCAGTGTTATTGGTGTCTCCACCTTTTAATGCCCACTCTCCACCTGCTCCACCAGTTTCGCCTGGTTGTCCTTGAGTAGAGTTACAACCATTGTCAGGAGCAGGGGGAGAACCATTATCTCCTTGTAGTGGGTTAGGTGCTTCATTTCCATATCCTCTTCCAGTACCACCATCGCCACCTTCTCCACCAAGTCCACCAGCTACTTGATATTCATTAAGACAATCATCATAGCGTAAATAAGCAGTTGTTTCAAACCAACAACTTCCCCACCAGTTACAGCGTCTTACTCTAGCACATCCAGCCCCAGAATAACATCCACTTGTTGATGTCCATCCAGTTGGGCAATCAGGGCAACTACCACAATTTTGAACAGTTTGAGTATCTTGACATAATCCAGTAGCACCTTGAGCTCCAGTCGCACCTTTNTCTCCTCCACCNCCTCCACCATAAATTCTTGCNGANGANNTTACANNTACNNNTAAATTTTCTCCACCAGTAGAAATGATAGAAAGTGCAGTTCCACCAGTCTGTCCAGAGATTGAAACATTACCAGGTTTTCCACCACCCAATCCAGGTGCACCCTTAATTGTACCAGTAACATCAAACAAAAGATTATATGCAGGAGACTGTTCAAATGAAGCTGCGGGAGAAAGTGCATTATCAGATCCTATGTCTCCATCTATGAAAATTGTTTTAGTTATAGTTTTGTCTAAATTACTATTCCAACTTAGAGCATCAATATCAAAATAAATATCAGATCCAGTTTGTGTAATATAATAAAATTTTATAGCATTTCTAAATTGAGACAAAGAAACATCGCTGACAGAACCTATTGCAGAATTTTCTGTGGCATCTGGAACTATTGGGTTTGGACTTTGGGGATTTGTATCTCTCTTCAACTCTGACATACTGATAGGAGCAGCATCAGAAGCAAAGAATTCAGATCCACTAGAAGAAGTTTTTTGAGACTGTGCTCTAAAAGTTCTCCTCAACTCACTAAAAGTTATGGGTCCTGAAGCGAAAAATGGTCCTGCTTTTGATACTGATACAGACATTATATACGATCTTTTTTATTATTTATATTTATTTTTTGATTATAACTGAACCATTTAAAACAGATCTATGAGGAACATAATTTTTTTTATTTTTAATCTTCTCTAATATTTCATGTAATGATTTTGAATCTTCAACTAAAGCTTTTGCTTTGGGTAAATCTTTTAAAAATTCATTTACTGCATCTACATTTACCATACCCAAACCTTCACTGACCTGCATATAACTGTCAATGTGGAATTGAGAGTCCTCATCTGTAATTCCAGAAGGTATAAATTCAAGAGAACATTTCTCTTCATATGCCTTCATCCAATCTGTTTTGTTATTAGTCATGTATTGCCAGAATGGAGAATCTGTTCTGTTAGTATTATAATGTAAGCATATAAAATTAAATATATCTACATAACTTTCCTCATTAAAATTATTATAGTTTCTCCTATCAAACTCTAAAAATTTAAGAGTGGTATTATTCTTTACAAAGAATTGTATTTGGTTATAAAGTATCTGAAGTCCTGTTGATTCTAATGGTTCAATAAATCCACTTGCAAGACCAACTGATAAGCAATTTCCTATCCAATTCTTTTTATAGTAGCCTGGTTTGTAATGAATTATTCTTGGATCTTCATTTAACTCTACACCATGATTCTTTTTCAACCATTCATTATAATTTTTCTTTGCCTCTTCATCAGTAGTAAACTTAGATGAATATACGTATCCAGTTCCATATCTTTTCTTCAATGGAATTTGCCATGTCCAACCATCTTTTGTTGCTTCTGCTTGTGTATATGATGGTATTTCTACAAGATTATGAGGTACCTGTTGTGGGATTGCTCTGTCTAATGGAAGATAGTTTGTAATATCAACCCAATCTGGATTGAGATGTTTGAATAAGACATTACTAAATCCAGAAGCATCAACATAAAAATCAGCAGTTACTTCTCCCCTATTTTTAAATACAATACTTTGTATGGTTTTTCCGTCAGAATTTACTTTCTCTACTACATCATCAATATGATCTATTTCATCTTTAATATCATCTAAAATATATTTTGTAATTAGTTGAGTATCAATATGGACTGCGTGATTATAATAGAAGTCATGACTAGGAACTGTAGTAGTTGCTTTATTATATAAAGTTCCTCCATTGAATGTTCCGTTTGGAATTGAATATAAGGATTCTGGATACTCTCCTTTTGAATTATCAACATTACATTCATTGAATCCATGAAAATATTTTCCATTCTCTGTCCAATTTTTAAATAATATTCCTAACTTAACTGTGCTTCCAGTATCTTTAATAAAATCTGCAGGATGAACGTAAAGATATCGCCTAATGAAATCTACAAATGCTTGTGTTGTACTCTCTCCAACACCTATGGTTTTTCTTTTACTATCGTAATATACTTCTACTTTAACTCTACCTGCGTAAAATCTTTTAAATATAGCTGCAGTCATCAGTCCAGATGTACCAGACCCAATAATAATAATTTTTTTCATAAACTAAATTAAGATAAAGTCAAACTTGTGCTTCCAATTCCTGCTACTGTAAATGTTAAAGTAGATCCAACTACACTTATTTGAACGGGAGTTCCAGTTCCGCTTGTGAATCCGTTTGCTGCTGTTACGATTCCTGTCTGATTAGCAAATCCTACCCATTCATCGTCACAATATGCTTGATGTTCCCCTGCATCTGTGTTGTATATTATAGATCCAGATTGAGTTATAACACCAACTCTTTGAGCAGTTGTTGCATGAGGAGTTCTCATTGATATAGCAGAACTAATACCTGGACCAGGACCACTTCCTGCCTTGGAGAAGTCAACCGCAGCAAGAGGAACGTGNGTACCTACACCTAGTAAACTATTTTCATCGCATAATAAACCAGAGTTGTAAATTCTAACCTGTGAATTAAAGAATCCTGCAGCTTGATAGCATGCAAAAGTTTCGCCAGTATTATTGTTATATAAGTATTCTATTGAAGTTGTTCCTACACCGACTGCACCAAAGTTTGCTTGTCCTCCAACTACTAAAGCACCACTAACAGCGTTAGTTACATACTCATTAGTTGTGTTAATTCCAAGTCTTCCAATTAATCCTGTCTTTGCCTCTGCATCAAAATCAACCTGTGGATCAGCAGTTCCAATACCAATACTGGTTCCTGCACCAACACTAGAGTTTACATATACTTTTCCGAAAGTATTAACTCCTGCGTTGTTAACCTTAGAAGGAATAACATTAGGTAAATTAAATGTTCCCGCATCAATTGATCCACCTATCTTAAAGTTTCCACCAACAAATGCGTTACCAGTAACAGTTGATGTACCAACCACATGTAACTTATGTTCTGGAACCGCAACACCTATACCTAAATCTCCTTGATAGGTGAGGGTCATCATATCTCCATTGGATTGTCCATTAACAAAGTTAAAGTTACCTGTTGATAATCCTGCAGGACCTCCATGAAGAACTAAATTAAAGTCTCCTGTGTCATTATTAACAATATCAAGTGTTTTATCAGCAACACCAAACTTCATTGCTGCAGAACTAGCACCAACACCTACTGATTGTCCAATAGAAAGTACAGAACTATCTCCTTCAGAAACTATTTCTATCTTTGCAACACCAGATGGTTTACGGATCTGAATATCAGAAGTAGGAAGAACTGTTCCTAAACCGATAAACTGTCCGTTATTTGCAAGAATAGTTCCACCAGTACCGACATGAAGAATATCAGTTACTGTGCTTACTCCTATTGTTGAAAAACCTGATTTTATTTCAGATGCATTTAATATAACTACATCGCCAGATCCAAGATTAAATCCTTCTGTTCCTGTTCCAATTCTTGCGTCTGCTTCCTTATTAACTAATTCAAACCAGTTCCCTGCGTGTGCATATAATGCTTTTCCACTTGCATGAACGTGAGCAAATGCACCGTGATATGTTACTGGAGATGGTAGATCATCGTAAGTTGCATACAAGAATGGAATTACATTACTTGTTGCAGCACCAACAATTCTACCGTTAGCATCAATACTTCCATCAACTTTTAGTGCATCAACCCCAGATTGAAGTTGACTTACTGTTAATAAAGGTAGTGCTGTACTATCAATAATTGATGTAACACCTGTTATTCTTGCTTCAGGACCTTCAAATGAAAGTTGTCTTGTTGTTATTATACCTGTTGCCTTAATATCTCCTGTTGAATTTATTCCAACACCTGGAGAATCCATATCGTCTGCAGTTCCACCAATTTGAAGGGCATTGTATGGAAGTTCAGTTGCTATACCAACATATCCTGCAGCGTATATGCTTGAGAAACCTAAACCTGGATTTACATCAATCCATTGAGATGTAGGTAGATTTATTAACCTACCACCGTCTCCAAAGTAAGTAACAACTCCTGTTGTAGAAGTTGCAGTAATGATACCTGAGAGTACAGATGTTATACCAACCTCAACTTGTCCTATAGTTGCTACTCCCGAAACTATAGCACCCTCTTCAATAAACGTAGTTTTTATTGTTGCTACTCCGACAACCTTCGCTGTGCCCCTGACATCCAAAAACTCCCTTGGAACCGACGTACCGATTCCAACCAGACCATTAGGATTTACGATAAAATTGTCGTCATCAACTTGGACACCATTACGAAAATTAAACGACTTCTTATAATTAGGCATCTACTTACACTTTTTAGTTATTTAGTCTTTGTTCTAATGAATCAACTTTTGCGTTGAGTTCTTTGATTGCTTCCACAAGTAGGGGAACAACTCTATCATAATCAACAGCAAGATATCCATTCTTGCGTGTTGTAACTGCTTCTGGTAAAACTTCTTCAAGTTCCTGTGCAATTACACCAACATCTTTACCTGTCTTTCCAGACTTATCATTCCAATCATATGTGTTACCACTGATTGATATAACTTTAGCAAGAGGATCATCAATAGGAGTAATATTATCTTTCAATCTAGCATCAGATGTGTAGAATGCAGTGATGTCTCCTTCTACATTNAAGTCTGATGTNATNGTNGTAACNGTNCTNATNGAAACACTACTTCCAATNGCAGCACNTATAACAAGATCTCCACCTCTGGTATCAATAGTTGTTGTACCACCAACACCAAGTCTAATTCCATCAATGTATGCAGTTTCAAATGCTTGGTCTTCCTTACCAATGTATGCTCCTTTATCAACGTCAGGAATAATACCTGTCTCAGCAACTATCTCATCGCCAAATGTTGATTTACCAGAGATACCCATACCACCTGTAACAACAAGAGCACCAGTAGTTCTACTTGTTGATGGAGTGGCATCATCTAACTTAAGATTTCCAGTAATTGTTGCTGTATTTCTAAGTCTAACTTCTCCATTAAAGGTAACAGGACCATCAAACTGAGATAATACTGTTCCAGATTTACCACCCTCAACTCTTAATCTTTCTTTGATTAATACTTCATCNAATACAACACTNAATCTACCNNCNTCNTGTCCNGTTACAGTAGGAGANGGAANATCAAATGTTCTNTCTTGTCCAGTTGCAGAACTGGATTTNTTATTACCNATNAAGAAGTCTCCTTCGCTGTTCATACCAGTATAAACAACGACACCCGCAGATTTCTTCTGAGACTGTGCTAAGAAGGATTCTTGATCTGTTAAGGTTCTTACCTGTACTTGAGGTAGACCAGTAGAGTAGTTACCTGGACCAAAACCAAGATATTCAAATGTATGTCCAGAAGCACGAATAATAGATGGTCGTCTTAATTCAATTGCTCTTGGTTTTATCTTCTTAGCAATTGATTGTGAATCATGAGTTTCTTTTGGAGTTCCAAATACACCACGGATAACATTCAGTTCATTGAGATTAGTTCCGCTAAATTCAGAATTAGCAATCCTCATTATCTCATTATCAATTTGGATATAAGATCCGAGTGGGAATTGATTTAGAGTTGCAATACCACAGAGAACATTATCAGTAACAGCAATGACATCGCCAGTTGTTATTGGTGTATGTAAGAAGAACTTATCTCCATCATATGGAGAGATTCCTCTTGTTCCTAAATTCTCTACTACTCCGTCAGAAGCAGCATTATTAGCATCAAAACCATGAGGTAATAGATATGAAGCACCTGATAATGAATCAGATGTTTTAACTGTGAATGTAGTAACACCAACCTTCTCATTAACAACATAAGTTCCTAACTTATTATTGTTTGAATCTTTAAATTCAAGTTTAGATCCTGCTGTAAATCCGTGAGCAAAATCAGTAGTAAAGGTTGTAATACCTAAAACTGGTCCTGCGACTGTGTTTATATGAACAGAAGGTCCTAAGTTAAGAGCATACTGTCCTGAATGAATCTCAATATCTCCTGCAGTTATAGCAACTGCAACCTGATTCTTCTCAGGTATTGAAGCAATCTTATAATATCCCTCTCCAGTTGTTCCAATTCCTGTTATCTGAAGAGTATCTCCTATGTTTGTAGAAATACCTGAAGCAGATATTGTAACTCCTGCACCTGTACCAGAACCTAAAACTGATGGATCAAAGTCTAATACTTCTCCATCAACATATCCAGATCCCTTAGATATGAAACTTACATCTGTTATAGTTCCACCTGTTCCAACTACTACTTTAGCAGTTGCACCATCCCAAGTTGTGGTTCCATCGTTAAGTAGTTTAACATTATAATGTGTCCCTTCATTATATCCACTACCACCTGAGAATGTGCTATATGTGTTTACACCTGAGAATCCGTGCTCTCTATCAAATGTAATAGTTGCAATTCCTGCAGTAGCAGTAGTGAATATTGTTGTAATACCTGTAATTTTCTTACCGATACCAAAGTCTTCTACAAATGAATCTAAACTTTCTCTTGTTAAACTCTTTGTAAGATCATTAGATACAACTTCTCCGATTGGAGCTCTCTTTGCAAATGATTTTATAGGACCAGGATTATCATTTGGATTATCCTTATCTAATTCTGGATAAAGGTTAGTAACGTTCTGACTGTATTTGAATCCATTAAATTCTTCAGGTATTGCATTATTAGCATTTAATACGTAACCNTGATAAACACCNTCTTGNACATCCTTAATGTAATCTGCAATTACCTCTGAACGATATACATAATAGTTTCTCTTAGTATCATTCTTTTCAAATCTTGGTAAGTTTAAGTTTCTTTGTGTAGTATCGCTATTGAATATTCCTGGTGTGCGAGTAACACCNTCAACATCAGTTGCTGAATANTCAAATGTATGATCATTTACAATACCAGTTACAGCGAATCTTCCATTATATCCTGTATTATCTAATCCACCAGTATTAGTTGTACTTCTTACATTGAAGATATTAACTAAATTACCTATGTTTAGTTGGTGTGGAATTTCAGCAGTTACAGTTACAATACCTGCACTTCCTGCAATACATGTGCTGATAAATCTTGGGTTTCTATCAAAGTCATGGTCTGTAGCACCAATACTTACTCTTGTTGAATCAGCATCATTTCTAAATGCAGTAGAACTTGATTCTTGTATAATAAATGTTTCAGCAGGTTCTTTCGCATTATCAGCATCTTTTGGAACAACTATTCTAACTTTATATAATTTTTCATCTAAACTTCTAGAATCATCTACTCTTTCAAGGAAAGTATTGTCAGATGTTGCTGTTAAAACAGAAACTCCATTTGTGTTTAATGCACTGTAAATATCATTCGGATGAGTGGTATGTACGTACCAGTTACCAACATTGGAGTCAAACTGAACTGGGTGTCCTACATCTCCTGCTTTCTTATCAGAAACTCTACTGGTTATTGTTAAATCAGTACCACCATATACAGTAACAGGTGTGTTACTGTCAGCAGCTGCCTTAGAAGATGCTAATTTAATTGTAGTAGAACTTTCTTTTATTACATAATAAATTCTATCGTTAACAACATTTTCTGGAAGATCACCAATAGCACTGCTAACTAAAACACTTTCTCCAGTTAATAGATTATGTGTTCCAATATTGAATATATTATTGGAAGGTCCTGATATTACAGGGAATATTTTATATGCTACATTAGTTCCAAGAGAAGTAGTTCCACCACTAACAGTGTTATCTACCATACAGATAGGAGCACTAAAAGTACCAATACCTGCACCTAAGTTTACCTTAAGTTTATCATCTTTCTGTGCACCAACTCTATAACCTTGTGTTAAAATTGGAGGAACATCATCAAAGTTGTTAAATCCAAAGAGATATAATTGACTTGAAATACCAACTGCTGTTGTAAGACCAACATCTAAAGTTTGCCAATCAACATTAGTATTACCACCCTCTATTGATCTTGGTGTTATGATAGATGTTATATAGAATCTATTATCCTTATCAAACGCAGCTTTTCTAAATCCTTCAGAAGCAAGAGAGAATTGTCCAAAGTTTGAGTTAGAGTTAGTAATAGAAGCATCTCCACCACTTAAGGTTTCAAAATGCTTATTATATCCAATCGCAAATACAGACACGATCTGCATAACAGAATCATTACTGATCTTGATATGTGTAGTATCCCATCCTGTGCGATATACAGCATCAGAATCTAAGTGATATACTTTTGCTTTATCTAATGATGATGAACCAGATGATAGTTCTGCACCTGTTTTCTTACTTATAGATCTTCCTTCATAACTTCTTGTTGCTTCATTATATTTTACAAACGCACGATCATCTTTCTGTAGTGATATACCAGTAAACTGGGCAACAACCATAGAACGGAAACCAGATGCTTTTGATCCATCTGCATGCATACCTTGCATACCAAAGACAGATCTCAATGAAATATTAAAGATGTAAGGAGAAGCACCAGATACAGTATCAGTTTCAATTGTTACTACCGCACCACTAACATCAGGTAGAGTTAATAAGTTAGGTTGAACATATGGTAAGAGATAAGTGAATGTTTTCTCATTAATTATACTCTGTACTTTAGTTGATATATTATAATCGTTTACGTTATCAGGGACACCAACACCATCAATCTTAATTGGAGTTCCTTCATTAAATCCATGATCCAATACAGTAGTAACTGTTATAATTGGTCCTGCTGTACCACCACTACCAGATTCAATTCTAGCAATTGATAGTGGATCTGAAGCAAACGCACCTACAATTTCCCATTCTGGTCTCTGCTTTGCAAAAGCATCAGGTTCATCAGGATATTTTTCTGGAATATTTCTTATAGAACTGAATGCATTTGACAGTTTACTATAATACATATCAAGGTCAGTTATATCATAACCAGAAACCTTGTTAACACCATCAGCATATTCAAAACAAGTTAATTTATGGTGAGAGAAACTTGGTTTTGATCTGTTAGTTGTTGAGAAATCAACTGGGTCAGTATATACAGTTCCTAATTCATTTCCATCAAATATTGAAAACTGCCAGAAGTAGGACGTACCAGTAATTCTGAAGAGAGCAGAATATCCCGCATCATCATCTGTTGGGTTTGGAACATATTTTGGTCTTATTTTTGTCTTTCTTAAATCTAATCCAACAAGTGATGTACCACGAGGAACAATTGTACCACCATAAACACTATTGAACTTATATAACTGGTTATCTACCTGATTTAAATCAAAGTTTGAATCTAAATTTAAAGATATTTTTTCGGAAGGTGGAGATTTTGTGCCAGATGGAGAGACAACTCTTACACCTAAAGCAGGATCATTGAGGATCGCAAAACCAGGTCTATTATCTACAACGTGCTCGCCTGGAAAAAGCAAGATTGTAGTTTGTTCTATCTTATCGTTATTATTTCCTTTTAGATATGAAAATCTGGCAGACTCTATTAATGCCCTTTGAATCGTTTTAAAAGGTTTAGCAAGAGAATTTCCTTGGTTTTCAATACTATCGGTGGCTTCAAGATCGTTCGGATTGACATAAAGAGTCCTTCCGTCCGTGTTCTTGATAAAATTATCTAATTTATTAAGTGGCATTGTCGTACACGACCATGAGATTTCTATGTTTTATTTATGGTAGTAGAAGTTACCCTACTTTCATGATGTAGTACCAAACAANTATTAAAGGTCTGAGTGTGTTTGCATTTCAAACCACTCTTCTTCAGTTTCGGCATATTTTCCTAATACAGATGCTTTTCCATCGGCATCTAAAATACCAATAAGTTCCCCATCTTTTGCTCTGCTGATCATTTCATACTTGTTTTGCTGAAATTCTTCAGATGTTATAATGTCCATTTGGTTACTTAAGTGATAAATCTGCGTATTCAATTTGGTCTGCTTTTAAGTATTCTTTACAGACTTTCAATACACCCATGAATTCATCGGTGGTATCGCATTCTATTAAGTTTTCTTCTTCCTTGCTGCCAACCAATAAAAATGATTTGGCACATAAGTCTATGACCACATGGTCAACGAATTCAGAAGGATCAATCATCCACAACTTAAAAAGTACTATCATTATATAGCACTATTGGGTTGATGTCAAGGATGTTTATAAACCTAATAGGGATTTTAATTCATCGGTGGTAAGACCGACTTTTTCAAGTTTTTGTGATGCTGTTAANGTAGNTGCGGTTGAAACAATACTCCAAGCATTAGTAACTCCTATTCCTGCATCAGCACCACCAGTTGCTGTATCCCACGATAAAGCAGTTTGACGTAATACTACAGGTGGTGTAAATGTGGTTACTCCAGTGGGAACTGGTCCCCATGGACTATCAACAACCACAGCTGCTCCTATAGTTGAAGCATTAACAGAATAATAAGTTCCACTTAGGTCATCAATTTGACTCCAAGTTTGAGCACCTTCATCAAAGACTCTAACTTTTCCAAGCACTGCTTCAGGTGGAGCAACTGGAGTAGAGTTTGCGGGTGCATTATAGTATGCAGGATTATCTGGAGCAGATGCTTTTTCAAATGTTCCAGTATATTCCTTATGTTCCTCACCATAACTATACAGTGGGCAAGTATTTTCAGATTCTACAGTAACAGTGCGTTCTACACCATCAGCAGTTTTGCAGGTTACGGTTGCCATATACTTTTACAACAATTATCTAAGTTTAATTACACCTATTTATGTTTTTATAATAGGCAGGAAATTAATGTTTCTTGGTCTGGTCTCAGCACCATTGAATCCACCGTTTGAAGCGTTAGGTAAACCACCTTCAACATTTCTGATAAAACTAGAGTCATCTGCAGCAGGTCTGTCATTTATACCACCAGTCCAATCTTGGTTTCCAACAGCATGAATTGGTATATCATGAGTGTGAGTCTGGAATTGATGTTGTTGGGACGTAGCAAATCCTCTACCACTATCTACACCTCTACTATCGTCATATCCTCTAATAAATTCTCCACGAAGATCAGGAACATTAAAGTTCTGTCCACTTCCTCCGTATTGATATCCAATAGCATTGAATAGATCTTGATATTGTCCACCAGATGGGAAATTACTTATATTACCATATGATGCACCATCACAATACAGGAATCCAGAGGGAGGTGTTGGGTAATTTCCACTTCCCTTGTCACCTGCATACCACACAATACTACCTGTAACTACACCACCGACTGCACCTGTTCCTTGAATACCCTGAACACCCTGAATACCCTGAATACCTTGTCCACCAACAACACCACTNATACCTTGATTACCCTGAAGTCCCTGAATACCCTGAGATCCTATGATACCTTGTATACCCTGATTACCGTCACCAGTTTGTCCTTGAACACCTAAGATTCCTTGTATACCCTGAATACCCTGAATACCTTGAACACCCTGATTACCATCTGGACCTTGAATACCTAAGATACCCTGAATACCTTGAATACCTTGAGAACCTACACCATTATCTCCCTGTATTCCCTGTTGACCTTGAATACCTTGAATACCCTGAATACCTTGTGCACCATCAGCACCATTATTACCTTGAAGACCCTGAATACCCTGAATACCTTGCTCTCCTTGAATACCCTGAATACCTTGGAATCCTTGAATACCTTGTAGACCCTGATTACCTTGTATACCTTGGAAACCTTGAGGACCGAAATCTCCTTGAACACCCTGAACACCTTGAGCACCAGCTCCTTGAATCCCTTGGATACCTTGGATACCTTGGTCACCTTGAGCACCAGTTGTACCCTGTAAACCCTGAAGACCTTGATTACCCTGAATACCCTGAACACCCTGAATACCTTGATAACCTTGTCTACCCTGAATACCTTGAGCACCCTGTCTACCCTGAATACCTTGGATACCCTGAATACCTTGAGATGCTTGGTTTCCCTGTGCACCAGAGATACCTTGGATACCTTGATTACCAAATGTACCTTGACGACCTTGTACTCCTTGTCTACCTTGATTACCTTGTCTACCTTGTGTTCCCTGAATACCTTGAATACCCTGAATACCTTGGCGACCCTGAACACCCTGAACACCTGCAGCACCTATACCTTGCAGTCCTTGTATTCCCTGTGCACCTCTGATACCCTGTTGTCCAGTAGTACCCTGTGCAGCTTGGGTTCCTTGTGTACCCTGAATACCTTGCCTACCCTGAATACCCTGAAGACCTTGGAAAGTAGCATCTTCAATACTAATCTTTCTAACATTGTCTTGATCAGCATCATATATTAAAAGTAAATCAGTCTGACCATCAGCACTTGTAGTTAATATTTGATCTGTTATTGCTCTCTTACTTACCCTACCATCAAAAACTGTTGAGGTAGACACACCTGAAACAAATGATCCACCCTCGACAGTCAGATCTGAAGTAGAAACTCCACTACCAATTACAACTCCTGTAGTAAAAGTTGAAACTCCTATGAAACTTGAGACTCCTGTTACAGTTAAATCTTTTGCCTCTAAAGTTCCATCAACAAATTTTGAATCTCCTTGAACTTCAAATAAAACTTCTGGAAACTGAGTTCCTATTCCTACTCGATTATTAATATAATCAAACCAGAAGTTATCCGCACCACCAACAGTCGCTGCAGGAGTGTGGTATTGCATCTGTCCAATTGTTCCACCTGCACCAGAGGTAACAGCATTTGCAGTTTGCCATTCCATACCACCAGTAGCAGTCTTAATTAAAAGTTCTCCTGTTGCTCCTGTTCCATCAGTGGAATCAATGATAGCACCTGCGATTTTTACATTACCTGCTACATCTAATTCCCATCTTGGAACAGCACTACCAATACCAATATAACCATTGGTCTTACTTGCTAAGATAGTTCCACCAACACCTATATGAAATACATCTGTTGCAGTCGCAATTCCTGAACTATTAACTAATAAATATGGAGTTCCTGCGAAAGTTCCATCATCGTTGAATATTATATTACTAGCATTACCAGGTGGAGATATTGTAATTGTAGATATAGATCCAAAATCATTCGCACTTGCTTGAATTATATTACCGACAAAATTAAGTTTGTTAATACTATTACCAGTACCAACTAATCCACCCTCATCAAATATTGATATACCTGTTGTTAATATTCCTGAAGGAGCAACTTGCCAATAACGATCATATTGTCCACCATTTTCTACAGTAACTAATTGATAGTATTCATCTCTCAGAGGAAGTGTTTTCTCTCCAACAAATCCTAAATTTGGTTCTGTCTCTTCAGGTGAAAGGTAAACATGACGATCAGTACTTAAACCAGTTAATGGTGTAAGTTTTCTTCTGCCACTTAAAAACCTTTCCTTATTTCCCATATTATGTTGTACTGTTCTCTAGGATACTTGCAAGAAATTCCATTTGTAATGGTGCAACTAATCCACCAGCCTGAGCACCGATTTGAAGAGTTACTGTATTTAATGTGGTAGCACCTACAGCAACTGAAGTATTATATGCAGGATCTTTATCTTTTCTTGGATAATATTTTGTGACTGTATTGTTATCTTTATCGCAGGTAAATCCTAAAGAATCAGTCGCTATCTTAACATTTTTTCCAACCATCAATTTATGAGATCCAATAGTTACTACTAAATCTCCATTCGCAGGATTATATGTTGCATCTGTTGGTGTATGATATACAATACTTGATATGCCAACATTGACTGTAATAGTATCTGATGTGGTTGATTGAATAGGAATTGAGGTATCATAATATGGATCAGTTGTTCTTGGATATGCGTGTTCTGATGCATGATTATCCATATCACAAGTGAATGACTAGAGAGTTTGTAGCAATCTTAATTGATTCTCCACCCTTCTTCATATCTCCAACAGCATTAACCCATGTATGCGGAGATATGTCAGTGGAAGGATAACCATTAGGTCCTAATACCTGAACTTCAAAAGTGTTTGTAGTTACATTAGATATGGGCAACCATCTATTATATGCATAATCATTGACTCGTGGATATGCTTTTGTACTATTACTTCCAACAGACTGACCTACATTGATTGTAAATTCTGTTGTTGATGTAACAGTCACAGCAGTGGTTAATCCTGCAATAGGATCAGTCGAACGGGGATAAGGATGAGTTGTTTGATGATTATCTGCGTCGCAAGTAAATATTATTGAATCATTATCAAGCGTAATTGTATCATTGGTTGACATTCCGTGGGCAGAAGCAAATGATAATGTGAGAAGACCTGTTGAAGGAACATAGGTTGCTCCGTTAGGAGTCTTTTGATTACCAGATTCAGCACCACTCTGAACATTAACTGCNTTAGAAGTTGCTGATGTGAATGTATGAATTCCATTACCATAAGTGCAACTAAATCTCAAAGATTCTGCATCAAATTTTACTCTCTCTCCTGCAGAGAATTGATGATCAGCAATAGTAACAGTCATAATCCCCGTAACAGGACTGTAATCTGCACTTTGTACAGTTGTTGTTACTCCACTCTTCAAACTATGAGCACCAATATTAAGAGTTAACTGTCCTGTCGATGGTGTATAAGATGCGTTTGAAACATTGTAATTAACAATAGTTGAAACCCCTACGTTTACAGTGAATGTATCAGTTGTAAAAGTTGTAATTCCTAAATTAAATGCATTATATTTTGGATCACTTCTTCTTGGATATGCATGGTCTGTTGTACCACCATCCATTGTACAACTAAAAGTAATACCATCAGTAATAATTCCGACTGTATTTGCAGTCGTTAAACCATGAGATGCTTTTGTAATTACTAAGTTTCCATTTGATGCATCATAAGTAGCTCCTGTAGGAGTAATGTTGCCCGCACCAGTAACTTTGACTGCTCCTGTTTTTGCACTTACAAATGTGTGTGTATAGTCACCACCCTGAATAACTGCTCCATCAGTCGCACGTACAAACTTATGAGTGTAATTTCCACCAGCTATTATTGAACTGGTTGCTGCACTAACAAATGTATGAACAGAGTTACCAACGTAAGTATGTGGATATCCAATAGCACCACCAATATTAGCAGAGAATGTTTTTGATATACCTACATCATTAACAATAGTATCAACAACGTATGATTGTTGTGGATCTGGGAAGAAGTTAGTAGTAATACCTGTACCACTAGGACATTTGAATTCTAATCCAGATAAAGTTATTTCCTGTCCAACAGGAAAATTATGTGGTGTTAAAGTTGTAACTGTTACAATACCACTTGGTTCATCATAGACTGCACCTGTAACTGATACTATACCAGTCTGTTTTGCATCAACATATATCTCATCTACTTTTATTGCATCCTTTTCTAATACTAAACGACCATCAATAAGAACGACTGCATCATTTGGTGGTACTTGTATATCTCTTATAACACGAGTATCTCTAAAATTACCTGTACTTCTTGAAGTTCTTCTATGCCAGAATGTTACTGCAGGATATGATGCTCCAATACCAACGTTTGATACTTGAGCAAACAAAAGAATTGAGGAAACTCCCGTAGGAACCTCATAAAGTTTCTGCGGACCTGGTGCTACAGGAACTGCAACTGTTAAAAACTTATTTACTGGTGCGACTGCCATATTATCTCAATGCTAGTATTAATGGTGTAACTTCTGCTTGGATTGCCCTACTGAAATCTCTACCTCTGATTGTTGAAGTTGTTTGATCAATTGTAATACCTTCACCAATTTTGAAGTTACCAGCTTGGTCGGTACTTGTAAATGGTATTTGAGCACCATTAGTAGCAACAACTTCGTTTTCAGGAATAGGAACTCCACCCTGAAAGGGGTTCGCTCTATTTATATTGACACCCGTACCGACATATTCAAAGGAGTGTGAACTGGTTAATATTCTACTAATCCTAAACATTTCAGCAGTTACACCAACTCCAATACTATAAGGTATAAACTGATCAAGAGTTACTGTTGTAAGACCAACAGTTGGTGTAGGTTCCGTTGCTTCAGCAACAGTAAAGTATATTGGTTCTGTTACAGCAGTTGCTATTCCTCCTCCACCACCACCGATTGAGATTACTAATTCTTCATTAGGTAAGTAGTTTCTACCTTCATTAGTAACATCAATTGAAGTTATCGTTCCTGCAGTAGAAACGTTTGCACTTGCTTCAGCAGTGATTCCTTCAGGTCCGCCAGGAGATGAAATTGTAACTGCAGGTGGTGCTGCCTGACTATATCCACTACCACCATCAAGCATATCAATTTTTCTCAAAGATCTTAGAGGTGCAGTAAGTATTCCTGTAGCAGTTGTATCATCATAATCTGAAAGATTAATCTTGAAGAATAATGCTTGTCCGTTATATGGTCTTCTATAATTACCTATAGTATCTGCAACTCCTGTTAGAGTTGTTGTATCAGAATCTCCTCCGACTGTTGCTACTGTTGTTATACCCGTAAAATCAATTCTACCGACACCATCAGCAACTAATCCAAAGTTACCAAAGGAAGAGTTTGAGTTTGTTAGGTCGCAAGATCCACCAGTATTACAGAATATAGCAATATCGCTATTGATAGTGAATATAGAAACTAACTGTGCATATGCGTTGTTAGTAATCGAAACACCAATACCATTTTCATTATACTGAGTAAATGAGTCGCAAACCATAGACTTCAAATCTTGTCCTGGATTTACTGCTCCAGTAAATGCTGATCCTACATGATCTCCATCAATCTTCATACCAATACTATCAGTAATAAAGTTTGTACAGTTTCTAATATAAGGAGATCTCCATCTACCACTAGGACCTTCATTAGCAGGACCAATATCTAAACATCCTGATCTTGCACTACCAACTCCTGCAGGAGGAGGGAATGCTACACAACCACCAGTAATTTTTATTGGTGCCAAATTATCTAATGGATCTTGACTGTATGCAAAGTTTAGATTTTCAACAAGACACCCTCTTCTAACATAGAAGATGTCATCGTCATTCTGTGGATATATCGTGACCAAACGAAGATCTTGTCCAGTTACACTAACATCAGTCCTTAAACCGATTGGATTATTTTCTGAGTATACACCAGATCTTACGTAAATTGTATCTCCTTGTTGTGCAACAGCAGCTGCACCACCAATAGTTAACTTTGCATCTCCCTCTGTTCTACCACTATTAGCATCGTTTCCAAACTTAGAAACATAAATTATATTTTTAGAATCTCCACCTCTTGGTGCCCAAACTACTTTGCTATCTGGNTAAGTTACTGTTGGTGCAGCAGTAGTTCCTATACCAATAATTGAACTGGTAATTCCAATAAGAGTATTAATTGCAGAGTATACGTTTGCACATCCCTCTGGATCATGATTACTATTTCTAGCAGAATCTGGTAATACTGTTTGATCAATTACTTGTGCAGAGAATAATGAATATGAATCAGTCCTAGTGTCTGGTAATCTTGTTAGACCTACACCAACAGTTACAATTCCAACTAATGATGTTACAGATGCAACTTGATCAATACGGGTTGCAGGAGATCCTATTGTTATCTGAGTGTATATGTTAAGTGTGCCAGTTACTTTTGCAACAGTATTATTCCTTATAATATCATTTACAATCGCAAGCATTTGATTGTAACCATATAATACTTCTGCCTCTTCTCCTGCTACAAATCTTCCATCAACATAATATTTGGTAGCATCGTAAACTCTATCATTACCACTAAATGATAAGTTATACATTACAGCATCTAATACTTGTTTAACATCATCAATACAAGCTTGTGATCCACCTGTAATATTATGAGATGGATAAGTTGCTAATATTCTATCTACTGTTTCTGCAGCAATAAATTCTTTATTAACTTCAATCAATCTTGAACATAGAGCATATTCAGTATTGATTGCAGGTATTTGATATGATCTTGGATATGGAGCATTATTAATAACATACTTTGCTACATTAGAAGCATAATTGACTGCAGTTGAAGTTGCATCTTTAATTGAATATCCATTAGTGTCTGTACCAGTGATATGCAATAAAGTATTTCCATTGTAATAAGATAATCCTGCACCAACACTCTGTTCATTACCACCTCTTGTTATATCATTTGCAACAGAATATAAAATTGATTTTATGTCATCTCTACAATTTCTGTAATTAGATGTTGTTAAAGAAAAACTAGGAGTTAGATACTCAGTACTTGTAATAAATCCAACTGATTCTGCAGCAATAAAATCAGCATTTTGTCTAAGTAACGCAGCTGCATCAAAGAATCTAGGTGCTATCAGTCCAGTTGTACCAACACCGACTGATGCAAAGACTGATTTAGGAACTCTTACACTTTCACCAGTGGTGGTTGAATTGAATCCAACATTATTATCAGAATCATATACTGCACCTTGATTAAAGAATACATCTTTATTATTAAATTCAATATCTCTTGATGGTTGATTAGTTCCAAAACCAACAGATCCTATACCAGTGGTTGTAATAACTGAACCATCAGGACCTACTTTTAATGTTCCTTCAAGAGTTGAGTCTCCATCCACATTCATTGCAGAATCGAAATCAACATCATTGTAGACATTTAACTGATCCTGAAGAACTGTGTTCTGAGCAACATTTAAAGTATTTTGAAGAATGGTAGCACCACCAACAGTAAGTTTTGCTTCCAGTAATGCATCATCTTCTATTGTTACCTTATCTTTGAAAGTTGCAGCAGCACCAACTTCCATTGTGCCATATATGGTTGCTGAAGTTCCAACTTGTATATTTTCTGTAATTGATGCACCTGCACCAACATCAAGTCTGTTCTCTAATGTAGATACACCTACGACTCTTAAAGATCCAGCTATGGTAGTAGCAGATCCAACAAATAATTGTCTTTCAAGTTGTGTTTGTCCTTCAACAAATAATTCATTTTCAAATGTTACGACTCCATTTTCAGTTACAGTAAAATCATCTTCTATGGTTGTTATACCTGTTACCTTAAACCTAGAATCTACAGTAGAACCCGCACCTGTTGCAAAAAATCCGTCAGTAAATTCTGCTCTTTGGAAGAAACTGGAGAAACCTAATACAATAATATCTCCTTGGAATCTGGATATGCCTGTAACATGAAGATGATTTTGTGGTAGTGTATTTCCAATACCAATATAAGAGTTAGTTACAAGTCCCGCAGGTCTCTTTTCCCAAAANGTTCTAATCGCAATATCTGCAATGTTAGGATTATTTGGGTTTACAGAACCCTCTACTAATTCTTTTAGAGATCCACCACCACTGGTAATCAAGTTTAAACCACGGAATGATGAAGTACCTACAAGAGTCTCTTCGTTATAAACAAAAATACCTTCACTGAATGAAGGTTCAAATTCTACCCATTTTACACCTTGAGCATCTTTTGTTAGGAATGCTCCTAAAACACCAGGATTATTAGTTGAGTCATATAAGTTGGCACTCAATCTCATGTCGCCAACAACATCTAATCTCCTTGTTGGATTTAATGTTCCTAAGCCTAATCTACCATCACTTTCTCTTATTATTAAACTTGCACCCTCTGGGTTTCCGTCTGCACCACCAACTCTAAAAACATCAGTAACAGTTAATATTCCTACCTGTAATTCTTCTAATTCTTGATCAAAATTTACCGCACCTTTAAATGTACTAATACCATTAAAGATAGCATTACCTGCTACATTAAGATCTCCAAATTCATTATCATCCCCNTCAAAATCATAATATAATTTACCAAAAACATAAACGTCTTTATAGAACTTTGCGTCCTCGTTTTGTATCGTTGGTTTTCCAATTATAGTCAGGTCTTCTCTTTGTTCTTCCATTAGATATTAAGACCTCCTATTATATCTTTAATAGAATTTTGACTTAGTTGACCTTTTAGTTGATCTTGAAGTGCATTTGTATCAATCTTAGATCCAATGTCTCCTAATCCACCAAGTTGATCTTTTAGATCAGTTTCAAATTTACCTCTAAATGTATTTGTTGCATCTGCAATTTCTGGTAATGCTTCACCTAACGCACTTTCCAAGAAGTCACCACCAACAAAACTTCCTGCAAAGGCATTTTTAGCAAAGTCTATACCCATTGATCTAGGAAGATTACCTAACTTAGCAGATACAGTAGCTTTTAATCCAGCTATGTCTACCTTTCCACCTCTAGCATTTAAGTTTATATTCTTTCCTTTAAGATCAATATCATTATCTGCCTCTAGGAGAATATTTTGTGCTTTGATTGTAACTGATCCATTTTCATTTGCAATAATACTTACTCCTCCCTTTAAAGCAGTTATAGTTATATCATCATCTTTTTCATTTCCATCTCCACCCGCAGCGATTTCTAGTTTTTTATCGCTATGAAGATGTAATGTTCCATCAGTTGTTTGGAACAAACTTGATTTATCTCCATCTTTGTCAGTTGCACCATATATCATCCATGAACAAGTTCCTCCATTTCCCATCTGGGGATTATCAGTATCAATTCTGAAAGTAGGACCTAAAGATATAAACTTTCTTTTATCCCATTCTTGTGCTTCTACGGGTCTAGACATTAGTATCCTCCTCCATATCCACCGCCACCTGACGATCCACCACCTGATCCCGAAGACCCGCCACCACTAGGAGGACTACTAGGAGGAGGAGTGTAACTCTGTCCAGACGTTTGTTGACTTGATGTATCAGTTGTTCCAGTTTGAGTAGTATTACTTGTGTTAGTTTGGGTTGTGGAGTCGGGAACATTTGCCTGTATGGATGGTGGAGATACTGTCATTGTAGACGCAACACTAACTGCTGTTCCAAAACTTTGTTCTGGAGTATCATATATTATTTCATGAGGTGCGGTTGTGTGTGCGATACCAACCATCTTTACACCCCTTGTTGGATGAATGTGATAAGGACCGTAGTATGGTTTTCCTTTTACATAACCAACTAAATTATTCTCTTCTGGATCAATACAGTCAATAACTTGTTTGATTTCTGCTGTTGGTTCAGGAGTTCCTAGAATTGGTCTAATTTGAGCACCTGACCCAGTATTACTATTAATAGTAATCTTCGGTAGAAGAGGAGTTATATTGATATTTAGTGGTTTAACAGAGACTACACCACCCTTATCAATAACGAGTTTGTACTCATTTCCAAACTGATCAGTTGCTGTATCATCTGGTGAGTATCCTGAACCTGCATCATCAACCGCAGCATCAACAACACCGTAATCCTCTGGTTCTCCTGGTGGATATCCTTCCCCTTCAGATACAACATAAAGACCTACAACTTCTCCTTTTTTAATTANTGCTCTACCAACTGCACCATATCCTTGCTTACAATCATCAACAATCTCAACAAAAGGAGGGAACTCATATCCTGTGCCAGGTTTAGTAACTCTAAGACCAATAACACTTGCAGTGGTGTCTGGTTCTGCTATATCACCACTCAATAATCCCATTAGAACTTCTCCTGCAGCTCCAAATCCATTTCCACCAAATATTCTAACTTTTGGTTTACCACAATTTCCAGTTGATTTTAATCCACCAAAACATTCTGATGCAGGGTCACTAAAATCTGTAGCAAAGTTTGGAATACCTAAACCCCTATCTAAAGAACCTGCAAGTCCTTCTGCTTTTTGAACAAAACTATTCGCAGAATCTAATATACTCTCTGCACTAGTTGCAAATTCTGATATTCCTCCTCCTATTGTGAATGATGAAGATTTACCTGTACACTTATCAAAACCTTGTCCACAATCAAGTATTGCACCTGGACTAGTGAGCATATCTACTTTACTTCTAATACTATCGGTAATACTATATCCTTTGGATAGCACTTTACTTATACTTCCAAGAGGACCTGCTAAAGTATCGCCAATAGTATCAACTATACCATTTAAAAGTGATCCCGTAAATTGATCTGCCATACATTGTGGAAATCCAAGAACTTCATCAAATGAATCTGTCATAGATCTCAACATTGTTTCAACAGTTCCTGCTAAAGCAGCAGTAACATTACCTGCCATACATGGAAGTGCTTTCTGAAGTCCACCTACTGGACCAACCATTGCTTTTTGTGCTGCTACACCTGCTAAATGTGCTGCTACAGGGTTTTGAGATACTGCTAACACCTGATTAAAAACAGTGTCATATAATACCTTTAATCCTGTCTGCACCTGTCCCGTTAATTCTCCAACAACATTTTCACTAATATCTCCAACTAAACCATTAACACCTGTTGTGATGGTTTTACTTGTGCTTTTTATCAATTGATCTATCTTATCAATTTTTCCTTCTCCCGCCTCTGAAAGTTTTTTGAAATCTTCTATAAAATTATTAACACTTGACTGTACTTTAGTTGTACTACTATCTGTGCAAGCACTACCTTTGGTAACTGCTTTACCAATATTATTACTTATGGTTACATTATCATTTTTATCTGCATTTTCCTTTGTTGTAGCAACTGGAGATTTTTGACTATCAATTGTTTCTTGATTTGATTCATCTACTTTAATTGCTTTATTCTGTTCATACTGTTCTTTTGGTATCTCATTAGTATAACCTGTGAATGGTTTAAACGCACCACTATAAGCTGCAAATGCATCACTGGATGCCTTTGTTCTACCAAAACTTGCAATGATTGCAGGAACTTGGGCATCGTCACCATCTAAGAAGAATCCTAATACAATTTCTCCAGGTTCAATGTATATTGACTGTGCAGAATTCTTTGCTCCTGTTCCCGCAGTTGGAGGTAACAATACGATTGCCAAAGGTAAATCTACATCTGGTAACTTTTTCTCATCAGGATGATAACCCATAATCCTGACTCTTCTTTTGAGACCCCAGTTTTTATTGACGTTCCAGTTTACTTTATGGTTAGGAGCTGGAGGAACTTGTCCTATCCACCATCTAAAACCATCTTTTCCAAGAAAATTTGTTTTTATATTATTTGAATCATCCATTATTCTTCATCCTGTGACTGTTGTTGTTCCCTATCAGGATTATCTCCTGCAAAATCTTTCAGAATTTTCATAACTGTGTATGATTTTTCTATATCATAATGATGACATAACTCTTTGATTAGGTAAGCACCAGACTGTTTATTATCTATAGCATCTGCACCTGTTGTTGCTGTAGACATTGGAGGAAATTCACATTCAATACACATTCCTGCCTCTAAATTTGAATTAAGAGGTATTGTTACTTGTAATACGTTTGTAAATAATGTATTATATCTTGTAACAGATTGCATTTGAAATTTCAATGGATTAGATTTTTTAAGATGATTCGTATCTCTCCTTGCCAATACCCCAATATCAAGTATTCCAGTCAATGATCTGGTTGCAGTATCTTCGATAGTATCTTCAGAACCTGTTTTGTTATCAGGATCAAGTTTTAATGGATACCTTGTAGGATCTTCAGAACCCATCAAAGACATATTATCTTTTTTTATCTCATCTTTTCTTTTATAATGGAGTGTTTCAAATTCAAAGTTATATGGATTGAAATACATGCCAGTGCTTGAATAGGTTCCTAATTTTAAATTTTTTACGATATCATTATTTTGCAGTATCGAAAAACTCAATATTTTAAAATCAGTATTTACGGGTCTATCATTTTCATCAAATCCTTGTGTTGCTTCTCCATAGTAAAATGGTGGTGCTTTTAGTTTTTCACCAGAATTACTTGTAAGTTTATAAGTTTCTTGCCTCATTAAACTATCAACAGATTTGAATTTATAACCAGTCTTAGTTTGAAAAAATAAAAATCCTGCACTTCCACCACCCGTTGAAGCAGAAACAGATTTCTTTGCCAACCATACTATTGTAGGAAATGGTTTTTTTAAATTTCCAATAAATCCATATGAATTTGCTGCCATTTCAACACTAAAACGATCTTTATCTATACCAAGAGTATCTGTTAAAATATTTTCAACACTAGCACCAATGTTCTGGTCTGGAGAATATTTTTTATAACATCTAACAGTTTCATTAACTATTGCTTCCCTAGAAGTCAAGTTAAGAGTGAACATTTCTCTTTTAGCATCTCTGGTGACACCTGTAATACCAGTTACATACATGTAATCTTGTGCTTTTTCAGAAAAATCTAATGGAATATTAGTCTCAACATTTGCTCCAATTTTTATCCTGCATATTTCTCCACCTCTAATAGGCAAAGCATTATAAAGTGCTTTTAGTTTATCATCAGTGCTTTCTGTATCTTCCTCATCTTCTGTAACAACTTGAGCTTCATTAATTACTAATACCTTTAAGGTAACACAAGGAGAAAATATATCTTCATAATAATCAACAGCAGCAATAAACGGAGTCAAATCAAAAGGTTTTTCGCCCTCCTTTCGTCTGTCCGAATGTATTAAAAATTCTTCTATTATACACTGATTAGTTGCTGACATGGTTCTTAATTAAGCACCTCCAATGCCTCTTTCTCTCTAAGTAACTTGTAGTCATCTCCACTCCTATATGCTTTCATAGCATTAGAATAACTTTTAGCACCAGACCTTGTATTTGCATAATCTGATCTTTGTGGTGGAGCAACGACAGTTATTGTTTCTGCAACAGCCTTTGGAGTTATTTTATCAAGATTGAGTTTATTTTTTCCCTCTATTGTTAATTTTTCGTTCTTCAACTTCTGTTCTGCATTATTAACCTGTTGATTAACCTTACCTACCATATTATTTTGTTTCTTTTCTAAGTTATTCTCATCACTTGTACTTGAATAGTTTTTTCTATATTTAACTTCACTAGAATCTATACCATATTTTTCAAGAGCAGCACTAATCTCCTCTTTAGTATCATACTCTGAAGGATTTTTCTCAATCTCAGATTTAACCAGATCATACATTCCAAAAGGAATAAGTTCTTTGTTATCATCCAATACAACCAACGGATCAACTTTTACACTAGTACCATTACCTGATGTTTCGTCACTACCCTCTTTTTCCTCTTTATCAGTGTCAGTATCTTTATCTTCTGATTCTTTCTCATCTTCAATCTTTTCTGGATTATCAAATGTTTCCTCTGCACCAGTAATGGCACCACTTAACTTTTTCCAACCTAATTCTACATCAGAAAATGCTTCTTTTAATCTTCCCGACTTATCTTTAAAGTCAAGTTCTATTATATTTTTTCCAAATGCAAGAACTGTTTTAGCTAGACCTTTTACAATATCAAAAGTTCCCGAAACAAAATTTGATATTCCCGTCCAAACATCCTGAATTATTTTTACTGCTTTTTCAATCGTATCTTTAATATTATCAATATTTTTAAATAACCAAGCACCCGCAAAAAGTCCAATTATTTTTAACACGCTATTAAGGATACCTCCACCACTTTTTTTAATAGAATCTTTGATATTAGAAAATGATGAGGACATTAAATTAGGTTTTTCTAATCTTGCTTCTTCTGCTTGTTTTTGTTGTAGGTCTTTTTGTTTTATTCTATTCTCTTTAATAGTCTCTAAACGTTTTCTTTTCAATTCATTTGCTTTTTGCAATGCTGTTTGTATCCCAATAACAGTTTTAGACATTGATTTAATATTATTTTTTAAACCACGAAACTTAGACCTCATAGAATCTATGGGAGACTTTTTTCCTGGTGGTAATGCTGCTACTGCCATTATGCTAAGTATGCGTTATAAGTTGATTTTGAGAAATTATCATACAAATTATCTTTATTTGATGAACTAATATTAGTAGGCACACTGTTACCTGCAGAAGCATACTTTTTCCCGTTAGATTGTTGTTTCTGCCCAGCTTGAATCACGTTTACCTTAACTGGTGCTTTAGCAGTTGGTCCAAGATTTTCATAACTTTGATTTCCCGTACCATTTATCTCAACACCATCGGTGCCTTCCATATTAATATCTTCTTTTTTAGCATCATTCTTCAAATCATTATGTATAGATTGACCCATGGCAGAGACACTCAAAACACCTGAAATACCTTGCATACCTGGTATTAAACTGGTAATAGCACCTGCAGTATATAATCCTGCACCCACCCAGTTACCTTTCATACCTTCACTTACAGCACCCCAGATATCAAGACCAGTACCAATAATAGGTATAGATCCTAAGATTCCTTTCTTAGCAATTTTTTGGGCAGATTTCTGTACTACTTTCTTACCAACTTCTTTTCCTACTTTCTTTTTACCTATATTAAAGAATCCTTTTATTGCTTTTCTCATACCAGGACCGATTGCCCTTTTTATACCTACAAATGCTTTTTTTACTGCAGATTTGATAACTCTTCCTGCAACTTTAAATGGAAAGGTTACAACTTTAGTAACTAATTTACCAATACTTCTAGCAAAATTACCTGCAAGTTTTATCAAATTGCCTACAATTTTATTGAAGAAATAAACTCCAGTTACTACTTGTTGAAGAGCAGAGTTTAAATCTATACCTAATTCTTTGAATAATTCTGTATTACCATCTCTCCATGCGTTAAACAATCTAAATGCTTTCTTTACAATAAAACCACCAAAAAGAACCATTATTGCTTTCTTCAAACCTTCAAAGAAACCAAATGTTTTCTTCTCTTGTTCCTCTACCTTTTTTCCTGCTTCTTTTTCTAAATCAGGTTCTTCTAATTCTGACTCTGCCTCCTGTTTTTGTTTCTTTTCTAAGAAAAGACTTTGTTGTTTTGCTAATTCTTCTTGTATTTTAGCATCAACCTCATTTCCTTTTATAATTACTTTTCTAATATTAGCAAGAGATGTTTGTATATTAGCAACACTAGCTTCCAATGCATCTACTCTCTTAGTTAAATTATTAACTGGAGCAACTAAGGCACCACCCTCTGCTTGTACTCTCTTTTCTTCTATAGCACCTTTACCTGCTAATACTAAAGCACCCCCACCAAAAGCCATTTTACTGGTTCTAGCTATTTTCTGTCTATTTTGTTGGGATAGAATACGACTTTTAAATATCTTCTTTCTTTCTGCAGGTGTCAAAATTTTTCCCGTAGCAGGATCTATCCCAGTATCTGCTGCATCCAGATTNGGNTTATTACCTATATTGAAAAATTGATCGTTAACCGCCATTTACACCATTTTTTAAATTTTCTTCTTCAATATATTGAGATAAGAGAGTTACATATATTTCTCTTTCCCAAGGCATCATATTTTCTAACTCTGTTAATGAATATTTATGATGCTGCATCAAGGCAAAATTTGTTTTGAAGTATGACTCAAGAGATTCGTGAGCCATGGCTAATCGAAAAAAGACGATAACCCTTCTAAAACGATATGATTACTAACTTTAGTTTTAGGATTAACTATATCAAAAGTATGTTTCAACTTTGGCATAGTCTCAAAAAATCTCTCAATTTTTTTGAACTGTTTTGAATTAAGTTGTTCAAGGAAAGCATTTAACTCTTTCTTTGTACAGTCAGAAGCAACAAATGATTCTTCTGGACTGAAAACTTGATCTATACATTCAGCAATCAATTCAAAAGTATCTTCTACCGAAACATCAGTATCATTAAAATTAGACTTAATGAACTGTCCTAGAGATGGATATTTTAATCTTAGAGTATAATTATCATCTAAAACTATATCCCTATCATGTTCTGGATCTACATCAAATGTTATTAGATCTATGTCAACTAATACAGGAACTTGTGTTACTCCATCATCAGGACAAGTAATATTAATCTCAACTTGCTCTCCAACAGATTTACCACGAATATGTAGGAATAGATATTCTATCTCAAAAGTTGGTAGTTTGTCTACTTTAATACCCTTTGTCAATATACAACTGGAAAGAACATCCTTAACAGCACGACCAATTTGTTTTTCATCTTGACTCTCCATTGCTATAACAAGAATTTTTTCTTCTTTAACAAGGAAAGGTCTATATTTTA
>FUFK010042498.1_pt1 | contig 31282 bp, 50 predicted proteins | sample 1021851 | NCBI WGS metagenome assembly FUFK01 (sample SAMEA51879418, study PRJEB19060) | metagenome | reverse complement strand
CACTTCGAGATATTGAGGGAATTAATAAAGTAAAAATCGAGTCTTTTATAACTGAAGATATGAAAGATATTGGAATAGATAAAATACCTTTCGATCAATCTAATTTTACTGATTGGGATGAAGTTGGTATGGAACTGCAAGTGGAAGAGAAACTAAAGGAATTGTTAGCATGAAACACGCAAACGAGCTATTCCCACAAGCGCTNAAACAATTGATTGAGATAGGCGAGAAAGCACGGAAACAAAGGGAACAAAGGGAGCGTGCAAAGCATGTTGCGAGGCCTCGCGGAGCGAGGGCGTGCATGCATGCTACGCGCAAAGAGAAACAGTTAAAACTTAAATTACAAACAAGGATATAATTATGAGAAACTATAAGATTACAAGTAACGGTTTTCTATTCATATATGAAAACAATGAATTAACAGCACGCTACTTTTACAGCAAAGGATGCGAGAAAATTTGGGAAGAAAGCGGATTCGAAAGGATATAATTATGAGCGAGAAACAAACATACACGCCAGGGCCGTGGTATGAATACCAAAGCGAGAAATATGGATATAAAATGATTTCTTCAAAATATGGAGAAAGTATTGCAAACCATGTACCAAACGCAGACGCACGCCTAATTGCAGCAGCGCCAGAGTTATTAGAGCAATGCAAGTTTTTAGAAAAATTACTAACTAGTATGGATCACAAATCATCTCCTAAACTAAGAGAAATACGTGCAATCCTCGCCAAGGTGGAAGGAGAAACAGAATGAGCAAGATGGAGGAAATAGCAATGGGTAAGGTAAAAGATTACAAATTTGATAATGGTGAAAAGCATCTTTTTGGAGTTCTAGAAAAGGAGAGTAACACGATTATTCAGTTCTATGAAATTCCCAATGTAATACCATTAGCAATGGGTTGCTTCATGGATGATTTCTTTAAGAAAAATAGCAAGTACAAGATAGTAAAACTTCAAATTACGAGCGTGGAAACTGTTTCACAAAAGGAGGCGATGCAATGAAAGTTAAAAGATTTAAAGAGAAAGCTAAAGAAATCATGGACGAGCATGGCGCTCTTCATATTGAAGATGTAGAGCAGTTATTAAAATTACAATTACAATTACAAACAAGGATATAATTATGAATATTATTCACGACTCATTTGTTGATGATGATCATCCTACATTAACTCAAATTTCAACACACATGTGGCAAGGGTATGAGCTTCCACAGCTCAAAGTGGTTGTTCGTATTTCTAGGACATTAGACATGAACTATGCAACATGCTTTGCCTGGTCTTCTCAATGGAACGAAGTAGTTACTATTGGGCATTCTGAAATGAAATCTTCTAAGAATTATGCAATGCTTAATTACCAAGTCACTAGCCAACTGACTGATAACGACATGGTAAAAGACGGGGTAAAGGTACGAGCAATAGCTATTGAAATGTTCAATAAGGAGGCGGCTAGGTATTATTTAAGCAAACACAAGGGGATGGAAGGAGAAACAGCATGAGCAAACAAGATAATGACATGCTACCCAAGCTTGCACTTGGCATGATGATTGCCTTAGCATTCAGATTCGTGCCGAAAGTGCTTGCATGGTGGGCAAAGAGAAACAAGAAACAAGGAGAAATATAGAATGAAACTAGAACTTGAATTTGATATAACAAAAACAACACAAGATACCATAGAAGGTACATGGCATGGTAATATTGATTATGATGCAGTTTATTTACATCACTACACTGAGCTGCTAATAAAACATCATATTGCATCTCTTGTAGAAAATATTGACGCAGAGCATGGAACAGGTACTCACGCATGGAATATAGATACCAAGCACATCAATGAGAAATGTGGGGTATCTTTGTTTGAAGAAAATGGCAAAGAGATAGATCCGGAATCTATGCATGGCATTTTCGTAGCATATAAATATGGAGTACCAGCATGAAACAATATTACATGGAAACAGTAACAACAAGTTACAGAGACAATATGGAATGCACAATTTACGGACACTATGCAAATGAGAATGAATTTCCTCAAGATCACGGAAGAGAAATAGCGCAATCAATATTGGATAAAGATAAATTTACCAAAGAAGTAGAAACTCGAATGTACAAGCATNTTGAAGGTGATGACAACCTTGACGAGCTGCTTGATACTTGGGGCAATACTTTTTGTAGGGATGGAGTACCAGCATGAGTGAAGAACAAGATTTATACAATTGGTGCTGCTTGCAGACATTACTTTACAAAGCTGGATTGCTTACTGAAGAGCAAAAAGCAAAACTTGAAGAATTAAATCCAAACTTTTTTGATTATTACATGGATGAAATCAAAAGTAATCTTGAAAATATAAAGTTAGTTGTAGGAGAAACTTGATGAGCATTGACTTTATATCCGCAGAAGATGGCAAGATTGTACTCCACGCAAATAAGAAGATCGTAAAGCGATCCAACAAGGTTGGAGAACTTGCAAAGAGTATTGCCAAGTATGGCACAAAGGATTGCATAGTCTCAAGTTCTGTTGAGTTTTCAAGTGAGTATGGATTTGCTGATGATAATGCAATGGAGATTGTTGACCTTGCTATCAAGAAAGCTAAAGAAACTTAATCTTTACCCTATACCCCTCTAAAAATCGTTTTAGTACCCACATAGGTATGTTACCATTCTTTTTCAATCAAAACGCTTTCTAGGCTCTCTTAGGGCTTCTAATGGCATACTATGAGATACAATGTAGTCTCAAAATGGTGGCTTAGTAGTTTTTGTATCATTTAAACGCGTTTCAACGTGGGTCGAGAATCGACCAATGGATTTGTCAAAGAGAAACTTGCTTGCTCGTTCCTCACCGTTACGGTTCTTGGCGACATTGCATACNATGATATCTTTTGTGGGATCAATAACCTCATCNCGATGCATGAGCATCACGCAGTCTGCATCCTGTTCTATACTTCCTGACTCACGCAGATCCGAAAGCATNGGATTTCTGTTTTGNGCTTCCAATGCACGGTTAAGNTGAGAAAGAGCGATGACCGGTATATCGTATTCCATTGCTATTGCTTTTAGCTGACGAGAAATNTGGCTAATCTCTTGNACTCTGCTATCCACNCCAGGCACGCTAAGTAATTGCAAGTAGTCGATGACGACTAGACCAATCTCACCCTCTATCCTCTGCTTTGCTACGAATGCTTGAATACTTTGCAGGGTTGCCTGGTTATCATCCTTGAATGTAATCGGCCAACCTTGCATAGCTTTTACTTGAGCCTCAAGCTTTTGCTTATGGTTTACTTGGAGAAACCCCTTGGTTTTTGGTTTACGCACGCCACTCGTGCTTGAGAGTAGTCTGCCTGCAATCTCTGTTGCAGTCATCTCCAAGCTTGCATAGGCTGCACGCATTCCACGCTTGGCACATTCATGAGTNAATTGAATAGCAAGTGCAGACTTACCCACTCCTGGACGAGCAGCAAGAACATACAAGCATCCCTTTTTGAATCCGCCTTGAAGTATACTATCCAATCTTGTTAAGCCTGTGGTAAGTGCTTGTGTGCCACCAGCATCAATTTCTAGAAAGTCTGCATGTGCTTGTTTACTTGCAGCAGAACATGCAACCACACCTTTTCGCTGAGAAAGAGATTTAGCGATTCGATTTACGAATCCTTGGGATATCTCTTCTGCTGANTTGTTTCCATTAAGTTCATCTGTTGCATGGTACAATGCTTGTTGTACAGCTCTTGTATTTCTAAACTCGATCAAGTGGTCGATGTATCGACCGATAGATCCACCACCATACTTCTCAGAGATGAGTGCAACCTCACCATGCAGATCTGGATGTTCCATGATTACATCAACTTCATTNGCAGGTGATAAACGTAAGCACGTCTCGAAGATCGTGGAACGATCCGTGTTAGAGAAGTCATCCTTAGTGAGAGACTCTGCTGCTTGTGCAGTTGCCAATCCGCTTTCATCGCGGAGCATGGCAGATAGAACTGCTTGTTCTGCTAGATCAACATCAATCACGGGTGAATGGTTTCTATGTCATCAAAATTTAAGCCGTGATTGTTGACCTTTGCAGATCTGACTCGCAAGTGAGGAAACTTTTCTTTTAACCATGTCTTGCATGCATTACGAAAACATGCATCCCAATCGAGGTATCTCTTTCCACCTGCCTTTGCCCAATCCGAGAATGCTTCAAGCGCACCATCGTAATCGATGCCAGCATCTTCTGCTATGGATCGAGATGGAGAAAAATCTGCTGGTAATAATCGCTTTCCACGGGTCTTTGTTTTGACCTCAGAAATGTCAGGGGTACTACATATATTATTATTAAGGTATTTCGTAAGAAATACCCGCGCATGCGCGAGGCGGGATGGAATACTGACCCAAATCAGGTCAGTCAAAACTTGTCCCTTAGTTGTACCTGACNGTTCACANTAGGCATCTAACAGTTTGTGTGTTTCGTTGTTAATTTTGACTCGCAAATCTTGTTTTTCAGTACTCATTTCCACCTCCGAAAATTGCCAAGATCCATGCGAAAATCATCCATGCCCAGACAATNAATGCCAGGACAAAAGTTGCTGCGTATATTATATTATTATTCATTTTTATTAAGTGTATTTTGTTGTGCTGTTTTGTAGTTAACTTGCTCGTAAAACAATGGTTTTTGCGTATTTTTTTATCATTTCTACGGGTATTAAGTATGCCTTTTTGGGGTGTCTGTCACCCTTGCCAATNAACTGTCTGAGTGGTGGATTATTCTCGATTATTAAGTCTTTTAAACTTGATGGAGTTATGAATATAAACTCACTCTTGGTGTCAAAAATCCACCAATCTGCGGTCGTTGCCATCAAGCCTGATCGCTTACCATACATCTCCACCTCGACCACAAGATTGCCAGAATAATGAGCCTTCCAATCTTGCTTAACCTCGTAGCCCTGCTTGGTATTGGCAAGGAAGAAATCAAACCCTGAGAACTTACCTGGTATGGGTACAGGCTTATGTCCTTTCTCCTTAAAGAACTCGATTAATTCTGCTTCTCTTAGCTTGCCAATGGATAAGCTCGTATCAAATGGTCGAGTCATTTTTCAGATANAACAGATCCAACTGCAAGTGCTTGGAAGAATGCAACAGTTTCTCTTGTTGGAGTTATTCCCCTTACTCTGCTTGCACGTTCTCTATTGCGTTCCCTTTCCATAATATTCTGCATGATACGTTTATTCTTCAAACGATTATAGGTATCTTCTTTGCGATCCTTAATTGCTTGNTTCTCTGCAAATATACCCTCTCTNATTTCCTTGTAGTATTTTAGTACTACATGAAACGCCCTTGATACATAGTTGTTATAACATCTATCATTATGTCTGTTAAAGTAAGGCATACCTTTGTAATGCGTCATTCTATAGGTCGTGCGCATCGTATTGCTTGATTTTTCATCTTGGAAAACTTGTACTCTAGCTTTTTTTGGCACTAACTGCATACGAACTCTATAGTATCCTGGTTTTTTAATTACCCACGCATTACTACGTATTGCTCCATGATCTGAGTATGGACATGCAAATGGATCACTTACCCACACCTCAATACAATTGTATGGATATTCATCTTTCTCCCATAATGTGTTTTTGAAATGAAAATCTATATCCTCTTGAGTAATGTAAACCAATGGATCGTAACAATAGTTAAGCCAATCATTTTCATCTCTTAACCTATACCCAAGCGCTTTGATCTCACATTCCTTTAAACAATTATTATGTAATCGATATACAAATCCATAAAATTTAATTTCTTGTTTATCGAAACCTGTTCTTTTCCATAGCTTTAACTCACTTTTTCGTCTGTTAGCTTTTGACCTCACAATTGAGTAATCAACTGTTTTAATTCTGCTCTGGTTATTTCTGTATTCTTACGAAAGATTATCTTACCTTTCTGTACATAGTAAGGTAGCTCTTGTGGCTTTAAATCATCCTTGAGTTTACTATCTTCAATAAATGCTTTTTGCTCAGTCAAAGTACGCATATTGCCATCACCACATAACTGCATGGTTTGATCGTAACTTGCATCAAGAATACTTATATCAAGCACATCACCACCCGTAACCAACAATGGAAACTTCTCACCTTCAAATACTCGATTTTGTAGACTGTAAGGCAAGCGTTTAACAATGTTTGTTTTCTTTGCATCCGACATGCCACCAAGAATAAGTTTTGGATGAATCCATTTTCTGCCAATAGCTTCAAATTGCTTCCATGCTTTTGATGGCACAATGTCACTAAATTGCTTTTGCATTTTTTCAGCGTACTCAGGGTTTTGGTCTATTGCTTTTACATATATTTCTCCAGCTTTTACAAATCCATTGATGCCATTTGTAATCGCATCTTTAAATTCGCTAGTTAATTCTTCGTAGGTTTTTGCTAGTTCTGTTATCATAGTATTTTTGAGTTAGTTAGTTTTTGAAGTCCAAGACTTCTCGTTTAATAATTTAATTAGGTCTTCAAGTTTGCACGTAAACATGCTTTGAGAGTTATTCTTTCTATGAATTACGCATGGTGGTTTATCGCCTGCATCTTTCATACTCTGCGTCATAGCAGAATATAAATTCAATGCTTGTACATGCTTGGCTTCGATATGAAATGGAAAGTCACTCACNACATCTGGGGAATCCGATCCACCTGAGAACTGTTGTCCTCTGCGTGAATCAGGAAACCCATTCTCTGATAAATAACGTGCTATCTCTCTTTCATACCTTGCCCCTTTGGCTCGGCTGTTAACAGGCATCTAAGAGTTCTCCCACCTTGGTTACCTTCTCAGCAATCTCAGGGTCACATTCTAAATAGTCTCCTATCTTCTTTGTGGCATGAGTAATATTGGAATGGTTACGATCAAATATTTTAGCTAGATCCTGTACCTTGAAGTTCTGTTTTCTAGCGTAGTACATTGCAGTCATGCGTGCCAAAGCAACACTTTGACAACGATTCTTGCTGGTTATTTCATCAAGAGTAACATCAAAGACAGAAGCACAAACATCCAGAATATTTCCAATATCTATTTTCTTGGTGTAGATATTTATATGCGGATCTTTCTGCTTATCCAATTCTTCTCCATCCAATGCAGACACTATCTGCTTGAGTGCTGCTACCATAACCACAACCGCGCCATCGAAATTCTTGCTGTCAATGTGNCAGTCAAGATAGTTCATTAAACGTTTTAAGTTTTCTAATTTTAATCGATCAACCATTCTTCAGAGTCCCTATATTTTGGTGGCCCATTCAACCACTTGTTAATTTCTTTTACACTCCATGCTAAACCTACTCCACCACGACCACTTACACCTTGTATTTCATACCTAGTGAATCCTTCGTCATCGTGGAATTGATCAAGAGAAGTCTGCGATTTATACCCTAGCATATCCAAAGCTTTTTTACTGTTTACCAGGTATACTTTCTTGCCTCTTTTCCTTGCCATTATGCAGCCTTTCCATGCTCCCATCTAAGAGCGTTACTAAACTCATACATGCTNATGGTTGTACGATTACGAATTTTTAGAGTTTCCAATCCATGCTTTTTAATCAGCTTGTAAATGTAGCTCCTACTCACNCCAAATCTTTCACTCGCTTTACTAATACTTAATCTGTTTTCAGTAAATGGAGTGCCAAGATTTAGAGTTGTNATGTCATCNGTATAACCTGGCCAAACATCATTNTTTAAACAGTCACCATACATTTGGATCGCATCAATCACATTGGGAACTTCACGCTCTATGTCATTATTATCCAAGGTGTAGCATGCAGTAATGTAAGGTGCAGTCTTTTCAACGACCAAGAATATAAACTTNTTAGGTTTCTCACCCATNTGCCTAAGTGCAGTCATGTACCATGCAGCTTGGAATACATACCCAAACTGTCTAACACTCTTTGTGAATCCACGAGTGCTTGCGTCTTGCGTGGTTTTAAGATCCAATACAACTCCGTTTTTAGTATTGTACAAGTCTGGTCTGACCTTGCATGCTACACCCTCGAAATCAAAAAAGCCTGTATGTTCAACCAAACTATCAGGGTCAGTTAATAACTCCTTGATCAATGGATGATCAGACGCAGACGCAATGACTTCCATGTTATTATAGTAGTCAGCATGTGGTACAAATGTAGTACCTGGATTATCTGCTTCCATGTATGCAAATGCTTCCTTGTATGCGTTAGTGCGTGATGAGTTACCATCTATAGACTCAGGTTTGCATTTAAACTCCTCATCCAATTTCTGTGGTTCTAATACTCCAGAATGAATCATACTGCCATTGACCAAAGCAGATGTGCTTGGTTGCGGATTATCCATCTCGTGCTTCACCTTTAATGGGCATGAAGTGCGCATCTTATATGCAACACTTCTGCCCAACGCTGGGTCGGCATGGTACGCTTCGTTACTTATACCAGCTCTAAGCATCAGAATGGTTCTCCATCATCATCTGCTTCGGCAGCAGGTGGTTCAAACTCTGCAAACGGATCTTCACCATCAAATAATGCCGGAAGATTAATGCGTTTTAATTCTGCTTTGCAGATAGCTTTGATATCCTCATCCATCTTCTTAATTGGTTTAGGATTCATGCTGTATGTTGTCTCAAGTCCTTCACCATTACGCACAACNGTAATGTCATACTTGCGGCANTCACCCCAATCCTCATCATTTGCNANCTGCAATAACTCTGCTTGTAGTTTAGTCTGCGTTAACTCAAGCATCTGCACTTTCTGCTCATCATAGTTATATACTACAAACGCATAGAAGTTGCGTGGTTTATCCTCAAACTTCATGGGTGCGTCTGCATCTTGTGGCCATCTGATTGGCTTGCGCTTGCCTTCATCATCGGTTGTCCACCCTATAGTTCCATGTATAAACCCTGGTGTAGGCTTATCATCGCTACTGCCAATTATGCGAAATGTATTTTTGCCTTGGCCAAATCGCATGTAGTTTCCTGATCCACCGCCACCTTCTTGTGGCGCTTTTATATTACTNGGTAAGAATGCCATAATATTATTTTTTTGTTATTTTTGTATTTTATTGTTGTTTTTTGTATTCGCTTGTGTCAAAAAAACGACATGAGCAAACAAAATTTATCAAAACCGATATCACTACGGTTAAGTGTGAAAGTAAGAAATACTGTTAAAGCTCTCTCGGATGAGACGGGTTTAATTCAAGCGCAGATCTTCGATCTAATTCTTCGTTCTGGCTGTCAGGCAATTGAGGAAAATGATCGCAAGCTGGAACTTCCTCTGAAGTTTCAGATAAAGAAGTAAGTACTTCCACTAAATCTGTTATTCGCACCATGCTTGGACGGTCGGCAAACACTTCGACCGTGCCATCGCCCATATTTTTAATCTCAATACCGTTAATTATAGTAGTGTTCATTGTAACCTTTTGTAGTTGATTTTATTATTTTTATAGTTTGGGCAAGTAATTAGTTTTTGTAAGGGGGGTTTAAGCTATTTTTGTAGCTTGGATAGTGGGCAATCCACTATATATTTTATCAGTAATGCTAGTATTTGTGTGACCTAACGCTTTACTAGCTGCATAGATACCATCGCTTCGCATGATTCTGTGTCCACAATACTTGCGAAGTAAGTGTACTTGGCGCGTTTTTGCAAAATTACATTCATTCATTAAGAACCTTGGGAATTTGTTCCTCATAGTGTAAACGTTAACATCAATAATTTTTTCATTAGAGTCACGCATCTCCATAATCTTGTCCCAATAATATGGATCGCATGGTCTGTCTTGATATTCACCACCAGATTTAGGATTCCATATGCGAATGATTTTATTGCCATCAAGATCCTCGTATAAGTCATCCCATTTNGCACGTCTCATCTCTGAATTACGTAATCCAAGACCGTAGCAAAGAAGAAATCCTTTGTAAAAATGTGTACGATTGTGTTTCTCTGCCTCGCATTTTTCAATAACCATATTTATTTTGGCCGTTGGAACAAATGCCTTTACAGGTTGAGACCTTACTTGGCATGTAGTCCAATTAGAAAAGTACGATGTCTCAATACCCTGACTTTCATAGTACTCGACCATGTTTACACTAAACAAAGACTTTGCAGTTTTAATTCTGCATGTTTCGTGTGGTTCAATAATGTTTAGTAAGTGTTTGATTAAGGTTAATCCTGACTTGGGATGTCTGCCACCCAAGTACCTAGTGTCCATATCCTCAGTCATGCCGAGGAGTTTCATGCACCAGCGAAAGCAAACTATCGAATTTAATTTTGATTTCCAATTGGGAACTCGAAATAATGAGCTTTCGCAATCTTTGTAAGCGTAAATTAATTCGCTTATCAATATCGTTCTTAATTTAGGTGGGGTGTAATTAAGGGTAATATTAGTCACTGTTTTTGGGGATTGGGGTAATAGGGTATTATTGACTAATATGTTTCTATTTTTCTGTAAAGGAATTTCTTCTATTATAGAATTGTTAACAATTTTTGTTTTATCGTGAATCGTGATTTGATCGGCCATTTTCTATTTCTTCGAGTATTGGTTAATNTTGCTTGATTAGTGTGGAAAAAAGTGGACTATTACATCCAATAAAATCATTTAATGCCTTTAAGAAATAGAATAGTCAACTTTTTTTTGCATAAAATATGCATTTTTTTCCCACGCACCAAAAAAAACGAGGTTACTCGTTAGAATAACCTCGCATTAACTCCAGGGATTACTACGGCCCTGAGTGATAAAAACTAGTTTGAGTTATCTATTTTGTCAATCTTTGCCTCGCAGTTTATCTAGCTTTTGTTCTTTAATTTTTTCTTCTCCTGGGCCAAACCTCCAATAAATATCTTTACCAGCAACAGGTATATATCTAAGTAACTCCTTGCTTTGTTTCTCTATTGCTTTCTCTTTATCTTCAGCAGTAATAACTTTAAATGCTTCGTTGACTAATGGCATAGGTGGAGCAAGAACCGCAGCACCAAACCCTGCAAGACCATCACTGCTACCCTTGTATATAGCATATCTAGATACTCCAAGCATTTGCAGTGCAACATCCATAAGTTCATCCTTTATTTCAACAGGTCTACCAAGCATAAGATCCTTGGTAATATTTACTGCTGCTGTGCCACCACCAAACAGCATTCCGAATCTTATTGCGTTTTGCACTCCCTCTTTTGTGGTTTCTCGTTTTGCTAATTTTTGAACAATATCTTGTCGTAATACATCAAGTTGTTTAACAAAAAATGTTTTTAATGCATATGCCAACCTGCCTTTTTTACTATTAAGATATGCAGCAGGCATTTCAGATAAAGTAATAGGCTGGGTTTTAGTAAGTCTGCTAAATAAATAATGCCTTACATTTTCATTTTGAGAGTCTCCCCTGCGGATCGCATCCACTAAGTCATCTGTTTCGTTTTCAAAGAATGGTTTATTTTCTTCGATAAATTTTTTGTATGCCTTTGAGTTTTTATTTTTTAACTGCGATCTAGCCTGACGAAATGCACCTTTTAAATTGTTTTCTTTAAGAGCTATATCTAATTTTTTAAAACCTGTTGCAGTAAAAAGTTTATCCATTGCACCCTTCATAGCACCCGCATCTGTAAACTCACTTGCCATATCATTAAGACCAAACTCTTTTAATTTAATCTTCGGGCCAAATGGTGATATAGTATTTATGACTCCATTTCGATATGCGTTTAATGCAAGATCACCAAGTTGAGTGATGGTTGAGTATGGATTAACAATGGTAGTTGCATATATTGTATTACGCAGAGCATTTGTACCCTTGCCTATTTTTGCCTCACCACCATTAAACCTAGTTGATATTAGATTGGATAATTTTGTCTCTTTTTCAGAATCACCTTTGGAAACAGTTACAATATCTTCAAATATATTTCTTGCTGCTGGATCTTGTGACTTACCTGTAAATCGATTTTTGTTAACTCGATATACAACATTATCAACATATCTTTGTATACCAGGTAGGAAGTCATCATAGTATTGTTGGTTATCAGTTGTAATATTATCAATAACTCTTTGTTTTTGAAAGCCTGCCTTACCACTTCCGACTAATCCACGTCCTTCAAAAAAGTTTTGTATTACTTTTGCTCGCTCCTCAGATGTTAAATTAACTTGTTTCAATGATATTGACTGTTTCATTTCTTCAGTCATATCTGCATATTTATCAGCTTTAGCTTTATCGAGCATTTGATCTAGTTTCTTTTTTGGTTCTTTACCAAGTGATTTCATAAAACCATCATAGTCTTTCATCACCCTTGGTAGGTAGTCCTTACGATACTCTATCTCTATGCCATTATTATTTGCTATGGCAAACAACTCATCGAGTGAGTTTGTAACTTCTTTAAAGTTACTTTTAATACCATCCATACCTTTTCTCGTCTGCACACGATCAAGTAATTTATATGCCTCTGGCATTGTTTCAGAATTACTTGTCAATCGTTGAAAAAGTTTCTGCTCATTCTTTGAAAGTTTTTTAAACTGATCTGCAAATGGTGTTATGCGATCTACGAAGTTTTGCTTCATAGTTAAGTTATCTAGTTCAAACTTATCCATGCGTCCCGCAATAAATTTATCTTCCTGTTTTATTGCAGACTTGATTGGTTTTATTATTGGGTCAGCAACTTCTAATACTTTTTCAATACCACTAAAAGTTTTATTAACTGCTGGCACTAAGGTCTTGCTTGCAATCTTACCTGCAATTTTTCCACCACCTAATGCTATTAGTGCATCACCTGCATTTTTAAATCTACCCATGAACTCACTATCTGTATCTTTTTTCTGAAGTGGGTTCTCGTAACCAGCGTCTGCAATTGCATCTGCCAATCCTTTCTCATCACCAGATAAAGCAATAAATTCTGTTAATGCTGCACCCAAGGGTAATCTTGCAACCTTTGGTACTTTACTTACTGCTTGAGCAACTTTTGGTAACTTTGTAGCTGCACTAACTGCTGCACCAACAGGTGCAATTTGCGCACCTACTCTTGCTATATCCCTTACTGTTGAGTCTTTATATTCTTCTGGGGTTACTCCAGATGCAACGCCAGCAAGATCTCTTAATGGATTTGGTTTATCTGCTGCCAATGGATTTTCTATATCTGCACCAAAAAGGTTAAGTAAATCTGTTCCTAACTCTGTTACCCCTTCTGTAGCTCCAAAGATTGCGTTATGTTTAGCTTTATTTATTTCATACAATACAGACTCGTACCAAGGTGTATCGTTAAGTTTGTCCTTGAGGTCTGATGATATGGGTTGCTCTACTTGTGGGGCAGTAGACAAAGGTACACCTCCAAATCTACTTCCTTGTCTACCAATTCTCTGCGGCAACTCTGATTCAACCGAAACGCCCCCAAACTTAGAGGTATTTACTTCAACCCCTCCAAACTTACTCGTCATGGTTTCTTGTACTCAACCCCGTTTTCTATAAATATCGTACCACTTGGTAAGGCATCAAATTCCTCCTGTGTTGTTACAGTAGGTTTTGCCTCAACACTTTCTTTTTGCTTAGATACTGCTGAGTCTTCGCTATTAACTTCATACAATGCAAGAATAGATATAGCTTTCTCCATCAATGGATTCTTTTTTGGAGCATCACCAAAGCCAAATTTGGTACTTTCTTTGTATTTAAGTTGTCCATCCACAACATCGTAAGTCCTATCAATATACGCTTCAAGTTCCGCAGGATCTACACCTTGAATAATGGCTTTGTTAATATCTTTTATATATTTACCATCATTCAATGGTTGTAAGGTTTCTCCTGAATAATAAAACCTAACCTTTTCTCCTGACGGCCCTTCTATATCGACTACTTGACCAGGAGTGTATTGCTCACTATTTTCCAAGGCTTTTGTTTTTAACTTCTGATACTCAGTCTGCGCTGACTTCAATGCATTATCCTGAATCTTTCCAGCATACTCAGCACTTGCAATACTCTTTGCATACATACTTTGATCATTGGCAATATTTGCTTCAGCAATTGCTTTTTTAACCTTCGGGTCGGATAATCTTTCTTCTAGCTCTGCTTGCACTTTGAGCATACCTTGCTGAGTTCGCAAAGTATCTAACTTCATCTTTTCAATTAATGCTTCTTTATCTGCTGCTCTATAAGCATTGTATGCATCAAAGTCTTTTAATGTTCCCTTTCCCTCCTCTATTCTTTTAAGAGTAGGCCCAATTACAGGATCATCTTGCATAGATTCAAGTTGATTAGGGTCATCTTGCATTATTCTCCTCATATCACCTTGAAAAGCAGCTTCTGCTTTATCACGCTTCTCCTTATTGAGTTGGTACTGCTCAATAGTCTTACCTATCTGCCCACCAAGGTTGGCAAACATTTGTCCTTGTGCGCGCCCTGCCTCAATGATGGGTCGAGTATCGACCCGTGCAAGTGCTGATCCGTAGTTTCCGCTAAAGAATGGTTTTCTTGCCATGATGTTATCTCCTTATTTTTGAATCCATCCACATACGAATAATTGCTTTCAAGCGTGGTTTATCTTTAATAAATCGTGCGAAGCGTTCTCCATATTTTTTATACAAATTAAAGAACCAATTAGGTGATTTTAAGAACATCCACATACGGAACATTTTCCATGCAGGATTTTTCTCTCCATAGACTTCTCTTGCTACCCAGCAGAAGAGTTTAGTATTACCTAGCAAGCCACCTGCTGCACTACCAAAACCACTCGCAATACCAGCACTTCTCGTTGCATCTGCTGCTAACTGCGCACCATACATATTGGCTGCATTAGTTGCCTGGTTCTGTATAAATCCTAAACCTGCTTCTGGGTTTAAATATTGTGGCCCACTTTGTAGACCATATCCAGCTTGTCCAAATACAGACTGACCTTGTTGTAATGCATTTCCTCCTCCTCTGCCAAGTACTGCTTGGAATGGATCGAGTGTGGTTCTGTCTTCAAGTGCTGCAAGTTGTCCAGCAGCTTGTAAATATCCAAGTGTACCTTGCTGGCGTAATTGTTCATTTAAACGTTGTGCATCCATCTTTGCACCTGCGCCAAACTGTGAACCTTGTTGGTTCGCAAGTTCTGCTTGCATATCACGTCTTAAATCTGACTCTTGTAAACCAGCTTCCTGACCTAGTGCTTGTTGTGCAAATGCTCGGTTCTGCATTCTGCGTTGGTTGTCTTCAGCAACCCGTGCCTCTGCTTCTGCAATCGCTCCTGACTGATCAAATGTTCTGCCCATCATTGTTGAGCGTGCGCGTGCAGCTTCTGCAATTTGTCTTTCCTCACGATCTGTAAGTCCCTGACCAAGTGCTTGTTTTGCATCTGTTAGTAATGCAGTACGAAGTGCATCTTCACCTAGTCCTAAATCACCACTCAACTGACCTGCCTGTACATTACTAAATGCAGTTGGGTCAGGTACATCAATTGCACCAGCACCTGTTAGGTTTGCTTGCTGTGCTTCTAAAACATCTCTTGCAGACTGTAATGCTTCTTGTGTGCCTGGTTTATAGTCTTGCATAATATCAGAGTATAAACCTGATAGGCGAGATACATCTTGTAAGTCTGCTTCTCTTTGGCGTGATAAGTTGGATCTTTGTAAGTCTTCAGATAGTGCAGCAAGACCAAGAAAGTTACCACTTTCATCGAAGCCTGCCTGACGAGTTGTTGGTTTTTGAGTTACAAATTGCGCACCAACTTCATCTGCAAGACCAGCATCAACATCTGCTTGGGTTGCTGTACGAGTTTCAAATTCTTGTACTGCACGTCTGTCACCAAGTAAGTCAACCATACCGTCACCCGTGCGGACGACATCACCCTCTTGTAATGGTTCACCCGTGTTTGGGTTTGTAAATTCAAAACTTTGAGTAGGTGCGTTTACATTTCCTGTTTCTCGAATGGTGTTTTCAAGTTCACGAAATTTAGCAGTAACACTTTCCAAGACTCTTTTATTTGCATCTGCACGAGTTTGACTATTTGCTCTGTAGTCTACAGGTTCTCCAAAAGTTTCTGTAAGACCACCTGTTTCTGTATCAAGGATAGCATATATAGGAGTTTGTCCAATGTCTCCAAATTTACCACCAATGCTTTGGTTTTGTTGAGAATTTGTTATGGAAGGAGATGTCTGAATTATTTGATAACGACCACCACCAGCAGTTTGTGGGTTACCACTTTCGTCTAGCACGGGTTCTGCACCTGGTATTCCAAACTTACCTGTCTCTGGGTCACGAACAACTTTTTGCTCTGTACCTAGTAAAGTCTGTCTAAGAATATCTGTATCAGTCTGTGCAGTTTTCCTACGGATAGATTCCTCAAGGGGTAGTAATGACTCCAATGAACCAACCCCTGTAAAGTCTGCCTCTCCGACTTTACCACCTGTCAATAAGGCAACCTGTGCCTCAAGTGCTTCACGCATTCCCTCACCATAAGATGGTTGGGCTGGATAATTAATATCTGGACTACTTCCCATTGTTATTTCCTCCGAATAATTTTATCAAAATCGTAATACTTAATTGGTTCATTTTTTAAATGTCTCATCCATCCTACTTTTGGTAAGCGATATGGAATGCAATTTATAAACTTGGATATACCTACTTCTCCAATAGCCATGTGTACATACCAGGCATTTGGATTTCTTACATGCCATTGACTTGATGGATGTATGTCAGAATCTGATCTTACTGACTTACCTAATAATAAAGACTCTGGTGTTTTAAATACATACCCATAGCTCATATACATAGTAATATCCTTGAACATATCTATGCCGATCTGCTCGTAGAATCTCTTAGCTTTTTCTAGTATATTCATTCTGCTATAATGTATTCCTCTGCATCAGTTGCGCTTACTGCTGCACCCAAGTTTATTCTTAACCACGATGAACCATTGTCCACTGCCAAGCATGGACTTCCACCATCTCCATCCGTGCAATAAACCACTTTGCCTGCTGTTCCTGGTGTTGGCAGACCCGCAACGGCAAAACTTTGTAGAACAACTGTAGTGTCTGTAACGCTCGGAACTGTTACGGTTGGTTCTCCCAACTCGTTCAAGTTTGCTGAACTTAGATCCACGCCTGTTGCGAATGTAAATCCACGAGTCACCGTACAAGTAATTGCCATTATGCCACCTCTCTACGTGCATTTGCTCCGACTCCTATTGCTTCAAGACTTAGATGTCTGAAGCTTGGTCTGCCAGCAGTTACAGACACTTCTATGTTTGCCCCATATCCACGGGTACGACCCGTACCAAAGCGAAAGAGTGCTTCCTCTGTTCCATCCGCAGTATGTGTTAGTACGGTTGTGCTTGAGTCAGGGTCAATAGTGTTAACCTTGATATTGAATGCATCCCCATTGATTGTATTTGCACCCAACTGTCCACGCTTCCAACTCTTAACATTTATATCTCCAAATGTCATGGAGCGTGACTTTATCTTACCAGCAATTGCAGTTGTTCCTGACTCTGATGTACTTCCTATTTTTCTACCAGAATCATCAATGGCATTTTCTTCCATTAAATAAAATCCTGTGTCATTACATGCAAATAATCTGCGTCTTGTTGGATTAGATCCATGCGAACAAATTACAAAGTCATCCACATGAAATGCTAAACTACCTGACATTGCTGGATAATCATCAACACTAACCCATGTTGAAGTTAGCAAGTTGAAGATAAAAATTTTATTGGGTACTGTGCTAGAACCTGTAGGTACAGCAAGATAGTATTTATTGTCGTACACCACACCACATGATTTATCTGCTGCTGCAAAATTAACCTCATCAAATTGGTCTTGTATAGGTCTGGTCATGGGTATTGTCTCACCACTTACTTTACTTATAGCTACGCCAATACCTTTTGCTGGATCTGTACCAGGTGTTAAGACGATGACCCCATTATCTGACAAGAAGAATGTTTGTGGCCCAGACTGTGCGATACTCTTTCGTGCCACACATCCATGCTGACGAGTAATCTCGTATGTGTTAGCTGCGGATGTTGTCGCAATATTATTTATCATGTGGATCGAGTTACGCATGAATACGATTAACTGATCTTCCTGATATGGAAAGAATCCAACTAGTTTATCTGCACTACCTTTATTAATTCTAAACTGTGATTCCGCGGGATAGTAATTATCTGTGTCTAATAAATCAGACATCAAGACTGTATAGTTACTATCTGTTGGTTGAGGTATGATTAAACGATTGCGAAAGAATACACCAAAGTCTGTATTCGGACATTGTATGCGTCCAGCACCTGGACTTCCATTTGCTTTTACCACAAAGTCTGTAGGACTAGTATAATCACCATCCCATTCAAGTGGTGTTTTATTCTTACCACGAAATAGAATCAGTTTCTCAAGTGACTGAACAAAGCTTGCATTGTCTGCATCTGCCACAACCTCACCACCAGGGTATTCAATATTAATACCACTATTGTTTGCATCGTTCCATACGATTGCTTTGTTCTTTGTGGCAACTACTAAAAACTCAGTACCTGTTGCTGGATCTGAGAAGAGTGTGCTGGCAAATACTTTCTCATCTGTACCATTGTAAGTAAGTGTGACATTGCCTGCTAAAAAATCTATACCTTTGCGTACTTCTGCCAAGTCACCTGTTAGGCGCATATTCTCACTTAGTTGTACGAAACCAGCTTCAAGACTTGTTTCCTCAAGATATGAATTTACACCTTTAAAACCACGATCCCCGTCTGTGAGTATCTGGTCATCAAGTCTGCCTGCTGTTCTATACCTTGCCATTATTTCTTCTTTATCTCTTGGTAGAGTTTTATTGACATGTAGACCAAAGTGACTGCACCAACTGCAATGCCCAAGAATGTATCAATTGTTGACAATCCAAAGGTTGCTAGTGTTCCACTCATACCTGCGACAGAAACACGATCAATCATCATCTTCTCCCTCCTGGTGTGAAGTAAAAACCTATGATTAAAGGTAACACTACGGTTGCCTCGAAAAGTGCAATGTGTCCTGTTGTAACGACCAAAGGGGCTTGCTCAGCTGGAAAACTGATGAGTCCGAATAGAAACTCTTTTTTTCCTTCACCTGTAATGTTTGTTGTACTGATGAGTGGAACGCTTGGGTAGATGGTGGTGACACAGGTGATGAAGGAGAGTGTGAACATCCCAATAAGAGCAAGCATCCTCCTAGTAGCACGAGTGAAAGCTCCACTAGCACCATTATTGAGTGATGCCTGGAACTGAATGGCAAACTCGTTGTTTCTGCATTCTCTTGCCATTTCCATTTCATACTTCTGTTGACGAGAATCGGTAATCGCACCAAACACGCCTTTAAGAATAGACCCCATTGCGGCCGACCCCCCACCGGTAAGAAAGAGCGTAAGCAATTCAAACATTTCATTTACCCTCCACTTTATCGAAGAGTTTTTGAATGTCTCTTCTGCGATCCTCGGACAACTTAGATAAGTGTTCCACATCTTTTGTCTGCCCAGCGTATGCAATTTCCAACTGACGCAGACGTTCCTTCATGTCGTCAATCTCCCATTTATTACGCTTGATAAAAAATGCGAGGATTGAGATGGCAACNCCAAGNCCAGCAAACATATAGTGTGTAATTTCCATGTCACTTCTCAACCTTATCACGAAGCCTATCCAACTCTTTCTCTATATACTTCAGTCTTTCAAATTGCTGGTAATCAGAAGTTATTGGAGCATCTTGCATATTAACTAAATGTTCAAGATCCGCTTTTGCTTGTTCTGCAAACTTTTCTAAGTGCATCATCCTAGCAGATAAATCTCCAAGCAAAGTCCCTTCGTGCTGAACTCTACCCAAGCTATTATCAAGCTCATTAATTTTATTCCAAATGACGGAGTAGCCCCAAACAGCAGTACCAACAATTGCAATAACCTTCGCCATAAATGCGAGGTTTGCCTTGACTTGTACATTCTCTCCGACTTCAGTGGCCATTACTCAGGATCAGGATTAACAAGCCACTCACTTGTAGATAAAATAGATAGAATCTCTGAATGACTGTATTGTGTTTTACCTTCTAGAAAACTAGGTGTTTCACCACGAAACTTTACAAAAGTTTTGGTCGCTGGAATGTTATACCTAAGTGTGTGGATGGATGTCTCAAATACCTTTGTGAAGTCAATCTCATCCACATCATCTGAATTTAAAATTACATATATCATGTTTTTACAACATCGCTATAAGTTGGCCCATTCACAGCAACAGCATTCTCGTTACCACTTGTACTCTGATCAACAATAGTCCCAATAGTATCACCACTCGCAGGTGTCCCTCCTCCTGAGTCTGTGTCACCTGTTCCATCTCCAAATCTCCACCAATGCGAAGGACTTAAATTTTCCAAGTTTCCAGGCACTCCAGAGTTATAAATTGTACTTACATCACTTGCGGATAATTCTGAATTAAACAAAGCCATTTCATCTAGGTGACCTTTTAAAAATAATTCACCACTTCCACTACCACTCGATGCATTGTTTCTAGCAGCTAATAAAGTGTTGTTAGACCATGTTCCACCAGCATTTGGTAGAGAAGTTAAGTAGCCTCCAAGGGCTGTAAAACTGGTTTCAACACTACCATTAATGTATAGAGTTGCAGTCGTAGTCCCTGAAGCTGGTCTATCTGCTGTAAAAACTAAGTGATACCATGTATTAGGGCTTAATACTGCTGATGTTGTTTGCGCACCAAAACTTCCATAAGGTGCAGAACTAGTCACAGAGTTACCTAAGTAAAACTCTATCGTAGCTGTAGTACTACTAGCTTGTCGTTGTCGAAATTCAATATTTCCCTGACCAACCACAAAATCATTTCCCAAATAATTNTCAACACCAGCGTCAAAAGTTGATGGTGTTTTAAGCCACAAAGATATTGAAAAAGATGCTGACCAAATACTATTGAAAGTACTAGAAGGGTCTAAATGGTCATTAGTACCGTCAAAATTTCCAGACAATAAATTTGGAAATGGCGATTCTGTAGGACTACCTATAACTCCTAAACCAAATGTGGGTAAAACGAACATTCTTAGGAAGCTGTGTCTCCAGCTAAGACAAAAGTATCAGCAGCATAAGCTAACAAACTAGCTACTCCGTACTGAGCGTTTATCTTGGTGTGGGACTGTCTGTTATTAATCGTAGTACTAGATGCACTAAAACTAACTTGACCAGCACCTTTTTGTACAAACGAACAATTGAATCCAGCACCCAATCCACTAGGTACTGTAACTGTTACTGCTGACCCATTATTAAGGACTACTACTTTTCCGTTATCACTTGCAAGTAGAGTATATGCAGTTCCTGTTTGATCATTGATACTAGCATCAAAGTCCTCAATTTTATTCCCGCCTAAATCGACTGTACCACTAGAAACTGCAAGTACATTTGTATCAGCAGTTCCAACTGTTTTGGTGGCCGCATCGCCTAATCCAAGGTTAGTTCTCGAAGTGGATGCACTTGCAACATCAGATAAGTTATTGGATGCAAGTAAATCTCCTTGAGGTGCAGCAGCAACTAAGTTTGCAACTGTTACTTTTTTGGTGGTTGCAGTTCCTGAGACATCAACAATGGGTAAAACATCATCCGTTGCTGGAGTTGCTCCTAAAGCTGGTAGTGCAGTAATCTTTTTATTAGCCATATCTATAATTGTTAAAATTCAAATTCTAAAAACTTACCATCCTCAGTCTGCATAAACGCTCCAGCTTGTGTAAGTATTACCAGGTTTGGCCCACTAGGTGTTCCACTACCTGTGGTTGTGCGTCCAACGCTAAGATTAAGNTCGAGGGTNAGTGACATTACTTATTGTAAGCTATGACTGCCCCACTAGTTAACTGNACCGCAGTTATGTTTCCATAAATTGCAGTATTGGCAGACAATGTGGTTGCGTCTTGTCCTGTGCAGATGTCAGACAAGTTATCGATATTACTTGTTATACTTGCGATAACTGTGTCTTCAGTTGCGAGTATTGCAAACCATCCGTTTGTGTTAGTTTTTGCATCGGTAGTATTAATATACTCACCTCCGTTAAGTCCTAAACCTCTGTATTCTGATGCTGATCCCATGATATTTATGCGGTTGATGCGGCAGTAGTGCCATAAGTTATAAATTGNATTGGTTGAGTCTGACCTTCCTGGCGTTCAAGTTTGTCCAACTCACTTTGTAAAATTGCTTCTGCTTGTTGATAGATGACTTGCGCTTTATCTGTTTGACCGTCTGCTTGCAGCCAATCCCCATATGCCCCAACTACAGAATATTCGCTGAATACATATGGGAAGTCACTTGCCCCACTTGCATACTCAGGGAATGGTGCGCGATAATATACCCATACAGGTGATGTCGAACTACGGTCTGGAAGCACTGCTTCACCATAGTCGCTAGATCCACTTGCATAGATATTTTTAAATGCTAAGTCATTGGTTGTGTTTGTTCCGTATGGATCGTTTTCAGTCACACGGAATATCTCGCTTATAGTTGTGCCAAAGTCGATGTATGTGAGCATGCTTGCAGTTGCAGTTGCTCCACTACCTCCTCCACCACTAAAGCTAATAGTTGGTGTACCTGTGAATCCTGTGCCATTATTTGTGACTGCAACCCCATTTACCTGACCATCATTATTGATAGTTGCTGTTGCTGCTGCACTAGATCCACCTCCACCACTAAAAGACACGGTTGGTGCAGAAGTGTATCCACTTCCACCACTACCAACCTGTACGCTTCGGACACGCACATCTGGTATTACTTGGGTTAGGCGGGAGTTGAATGGCCAAGATGTGCGATCCCATGCAAGTTTTCCGAAGCGATTAAAACTACGTACTGCCGCAGTTGACTCAGCAGTAAGAAAAGAATCCACGCCAACCATACTTACTAGATTGGTCAGCATAGTACTTACTGCTACTTGTCTCATGCGAAACTTGGTTTATCAAAACTTCCCTGGACGAAAGTCTTTTTAGAAAATGATTTAGCTTTAAATGCTGGGTTATCACGAAAGAACTCATTTACGAAGCTCTTGTCACCCCAACATCCCTGCTTGTATTGATGCCAGCGAAAGTATTCACGTGCTGGTACTGTTCCTTTTAACTGACCTAATCCCTCGATTTGACCACCGTGTTGGTTTTCTTTACCACATTCTATTTCACGTTTCTTAGCCTCGTACTTTTCAAGGTCTACTTCATAACGCAAATGACGATCTAAGTTCTTCATAAACTGAGATCCGTTTCCGTGTTTCCACTTAGGTAAAAAAATGTCTGCCATAGTATTTAAGGTGTGAAGAAGGGAGTAGCCCACATTTGCAGACTACTCCCAATCCTCAAAGTTGGTTAAGCAAATTGACCGAGGTCGATGATGCGTAATCCGATAACAATCTTACCAGCTGTTGCTGATGCGATAGCTGCATCTGTCACTTCCAATAATACGGAAGTATCAGAACTTGTACCACCTACAGGTTGTGACTGATTGTCTGTGAATGCGTCTCCTGTGTTGTACACAGGTGCAGACATTGCGTCTACATCAAGAGCATCAATGAACTCATCAGGATCACCTGAGCTAGTTCCCACATCAATAACGAGGGAAGTTGTGCCAGCAAATGCTTCAGCTTCATATACGCCTACACACTCTACTGCACCACCAGCAGGGATGGTTGCGATTGTTGCCTGACCACCGTTTCCGATAGTTTGCAAGTCTTCATAGGTAGCGGTGTAAATATGAGTAAACCCGCGACCTGCTTCATTGTTGGATAATTCTGCCATGTCTTAAATCTCCTTATGTTAGAGTGTTAATTAGTTAAAGTATCCGTGAGCTTTTGGAGCATAGCATGCTAAACCAGCAATTACGTCTACGAAACCTCTGCGACCTCCGCCTTGGTTTTCAAGTTCAGTAACTGACTCAGCTTTCAATGAATGCATTGCAACATACTCTGGATCAATAAGAAGACCAGCGTCACCATCAACTGTGGAAGAACCACTTGTTCTCAAATTAAACAAAGTTGGAATTATGGCTACATTCCCAAAGTCGCCTTCGTAGAGATTCACAGTCAATGTGATCTTGCGAGACTCAGCGTCTTGGTTAACTACATAAGTTCCGTTAGTAGCTGCAAGCTGACGACTGAACTGACTAATCTCTTTTTTAAGAGTTGGGCCAGCAAGAAGTGTCAACTGTCCACCAGGCATACCGTTAGCTTCATAGAGTTCTTGAAGAACGCTATTGAAAGTTGTTTCGGTTTGTGTGCCTGTTGTGTCATTAGCAACGTTTTGATAATCAGCAGGGATGTCGGATGGTTGACCACCAACTCCTAACCATTTAAACATACCACGAGTTTTGTATGGTGCGCCTGCTCCAGCGTCTGCTTGACGATCCTGTGAAGAACAGAATGCAGATTCAATTGAACGCTTTACATTACGAACTGCTTTAGCTTCAGCATTAGCAAATTCGGATGCAACTCCAGCAGTATTTACAAGCTCTTGGATGTTTGATACTTGAAAAGTATCGCGGAAGACTTGAATGTAATTTCCAAGTTTTGCACGATCAGCAACTTGATTTTTAAATGCAGTTACGTCTTCGCCTTCATTGACTCCAGAAAACTCAGGATTGTCTAATTTATCAACCTGATACTCAAAGAAAGTACCTGTTGCTTGTGCTTTTTTTGCCATTGAGACAAATGGGGTTGATTCAGGTTCAAGTGTCGATATAACATCCGTTAAATCTTCACGATTGCCAGCAGTATTGTATGATGTACTTAATGCCATCTTGTTATCCTCCTTATGTTAAATATTATTTTGAGATCTTTAGACCTCGTTTTAATTGAATGTAATTTTGGTAGTCTGCTATTGATCCTGATTGATCAAATTTAGCCTTAGCCGCTTGCACAGCTTTCTTCTGTTTACTTCCCTCACTCCTCGGTTTACTCACTGCTGCCTCTGTGCTTGCCACGGGTGCAGATGGTTTTTTGAGTTGTTTTGGTTTAGACTTGGACTCTTGTTTTTGCTTTATCGCATTCAAACCCTCGACCATTAGAGCAAGTGCAAAGTTGCTGTTAGGCAAATGGTCAACCAATGGTTTGTAGAGTGGACTTTGTTTCACNTGCATGAACATTTTGTAGTTGTCGCTTTCCCCATCACTGAGGAAGTCGAACGTTTTTACTGCCTGTTCATCTGATGCCTGACGCTCTTTTATCCAAGCTTCTCTAGCTGGCGCATCTTTTCGGAGTACTTTTTTAGCATCCGCTTTAATGCGTCTTAGATCCGACTTGGTGTAGAGTTTATTGTCATGTTTAAGAACATACTCATTGCCATTGTCATCGTACTCAACTTCGTTCTCAAGTCCCTCTTCTGCCCATTCTATGACTGTGTTTAGGTTCTCGATTTCTTTATTGAGTGCGTTGATGTCACTGACATTATGCAAGGCATTATCTTTGAGGAAGGATGGTAGTTCAGCAGGTTGTGGTGTTTTTTCCACTTGTGCTTGCAACTCCTCGTTCTCAGCAAGCAAAGCTTTCTTCTGTGCAGTTAAACGACCAAATCGTTTGATTGCAGAAGCATTGAGATGCTTGGCTAATTCCTTTGACTCTTCCTCTGATAATGAGTCCAGGTCTATATTAAACTTTGAAAGAACATCTGAAGGTTGTGCGGGCGACTCAGATTCATCTGATTCATCCGTTTCTTCAGCAGACTGATCCTCTACTTCAACTTCTTCCGTAGTATCCTCTTCAACAGATTCTGTTTCAGCTTCGGTTGATTCAGTACTCTCACTCTCGCGTTTCTGCATCAAATTAGACGCAAGATCAGCAATGGTAAGATTACCTTCACTTTCGTTTGTAACATCCACAGAGTTTTCGGAGGACTCTGAGTTAACCTCTTGAATTACTTCTTCCATGATTATTCAAGGCAATAGAAAGCCTAGTGTAGCAAAATGTAGCTGATTGTACTACAAAAGGCAACAAAAAAGCCCTTGAGGCCTACCCCATGAAAACCTCAAGGGCTACACACTACGAGCAAAAAAAAGTGTTATAGCTTATAGAATGTGTCTAATTCTTCGTCTATTGCTTCTAGCTTTCCACACATCATGTAATGGCGATTAGTGCTGTCTATTACAGTCTTTGTCTGCAACTGACGGATGACTTCCTCACGCATTGCTTCACGCATTTCAATATATTTTTTAAAGTGTGGATCGTTCTTTAAAGTGGATAATGCCTGGATTGCTTCCTCTGGGTCTATATCGTGGTATGTTTTTCTTTTACGGGGACTCATCTTTTTTTGCCTTTGTGCAATCCATGCTTGGCATATTGTTTACCTTTGCTCGTGGCTGCTCGTTTCTTTCTGTTTGCTGCGGCAAGTTTTGCTCTGCCTGCTTTGGTGCTTTTTAACTTCTTAATTGTTTTAGATGGTGCATAAACCTCACCCGTCTCAGATGATTTCTTACCAGATGCTGTACGCCACTTCTGCTTTGTCCATCGCTTGAGCGATTTCTGAGACTTGGCTAATGCCATTATCTATATCCTCCACCTGCTGCTTTATATTGTTTCGCAAGCATTTGGGCTTTACGCGCACTCCATTGTCCAGCTTTACCGCCCTTTGAGCCTGCCTTTATTTTTGCAAACAAGCGTTTACGCATGGTAGGCTTAGTGTAGTTACCAGCTTCATTGACACGGGACTTAGCTTTTTTCTTAGCTACCATTTCTTACAACTCCAATAACCAGCAGTTAGTTTAGACTTTTTCTCATCGCATTTATGTCTTGCTCTGAAGGATTTACGCCTGGCGGGAATGTTCTTTTTGATCGACATATTAGGATCACCGTACCTGACAAGACGGATTTTATCACCCTCTTTAGCAAGTACTGCAAACTTCTTGGACTTACCAGGTGTTCGCTTTGGTTTATTATAACCACTAAACCTTTCACCTCTGTAAGTAATACTCACTTTCTTTTACGCTTGATAGGCTTACGAGTCATCATTTTACGCATTTTTCCTCTTCCCTTCATAATGAGTTTCTCCATTTTACGTGGTTCATATCTTCTTCAGAATACTTTTTGTAGTATCCTTTCTTTAAAATTTTCTCTGATGATTCTGCTAAGTGTGAAAGTGATTGCACTAAAATCATGCCATACTCTGGCGCACCATTACCTTCAAACTCATTAATGTTCTCGTCCTCTGGATGGTTTGGATGAAATCCAATAATCCATGTGCCATTATGTTTCTCATTCTGTGAATCAATCCAATTATCAAATTCTTGCACATCCATATCTTCCCAACCTGTCCAAGCAATTACTTCTACTTCTTCTCCTTTAGGTGGATTGTTTCTTTTGATATCTACTGCCAAGGTTAAATCATTAGTAACATGAATCTTTACCTTATCATTCTTCCATGCTTTTTGAGCATATGGGCAGGGTGGCATTTGCTCAAAATTAGCACTTGGTCGTTCAAGTACATCTTTTGACCACAATCTGATTTCTTCCTTTATAAGGTCAGATGCAATCACGCTGCTGCTCCTGTTTGTCCAAATTGTGTAGGCGTTGCTCCCAACCTTCCAATCTCAGCATTTTGTTTTTGCTGAACCTGCATCTGTCTTTGCTGGAGATAATTCTGAATACGCTCCTGTAATGCTGGATCTTGTTGTACCTTTTGTGCCACATCTGGTTGAGCTAACCATTGCTGGAATATCTGCAATTTCATCTCATGTGCATCATTAGGTTTAACGTTGGGTTGTACACCTGCATAAATTTCTGCAATAGTTTGTCTCTCCTCATCCATTGCTTTCTGAGATGCAGTTTCCTTGGGCAACATAATACTTTCAGCAGCACCAGGTAGAATCTGACCAACTGCAATCTGTAAAAGTCTTTCAGTATCTAGCGTACCATTTCTATCTAGTTGTGCGCCAAGTTGTGCAATTGCTTTTACACGCTCAAGCATTTGTTCTGGGTCTTGAGTTGCCACATCAAACTGCATGTAAAAATCAAATCTTTCGTTTGGATTACCCTTGGCATACTTCTGCATGTCTTGCATACCTGTCACACGGAAGTATTCTGCATCAGGGCCATACTGCTGATAAAGTGAATATACTTGATCGAGTACATATTTCAGATGATGGAATACTTTATCCACAGTCTCTTGCTGTTTCATCTGTGCCTCGATTGGATCTACACCTGGTGCATTGCGTCCAAGCAGTCTGTTTGCCTGCTCTTCTATATATCTTCGTAATCTCTATATTAGCTGCACTTCCACGAGGAGTATCTGCGAATCTGTACTTCTCCTGGCGTGCGATATGGAACNCGGACACCTGGCCCCCACTTCGATGGGGCACGTCCCATAGGATGTTCCAAAGGTGGTAAAGTTGTCAATGATTGCGAGTCAATACCAGCGTCTGTTTCTGCTTTTAATACCTGTTGTAAACTTTCCAATCTCTCAGGTATTGAACGTGCAGAATAAAGTTTCTTCGATGTTCTCTCTATTTGTGTGACTACAAATGGATATTGTCCATGTGCATAATCCATCAACTGATGTTTTGCATATAGATCTGAAATATTAGGGTGTAAAATGGTGCAGTAAATACCAGGTATATTATCTTCGTCCAATAGTCTTTGATAACAGTACACTATTCTAATGAGACTATTTTCATTATCTCTGGTAAACTCATCACTCTCTCTTAGCTGATATAAGTTCTCGTCATTGTCCTCACCCTTTCCGGCAAGTTCAATAGCTGCATCCACAAACTCTTCTGACCATTTTTCACTATTAATTTTAGCCCTTAATTGTTCTGGAGTCATACTGACCGCATGGAACATATATGGAGACTCCTGTGGATTCATTGCATAGGATGGCCAAAATACATCCTCATCAGGTGCAAGCGCACGAATCTTTGGTCTGCTAACCACTTGACGGGTTACAGGTATTGTGGTTTCTCCATCCTTGCGTAACTCACGCAACATTGCACGAGCTTTAGACTTTCCAATATCAAACTGAGATTTAAGAACTTCTGTGAGTTCTTCATCCATACTGCCATCCTGTATTGCCTCGGCAACTTGTGGAAGTACTTGTGCGACCTGATCCAACTTAATGATCTGTTGTTGTTTCAACTCCTGATTTTCATACCAGCAGTAATGAACCATCATACCTTTCTCAAATAAATGATTCAGTCCTAATTCAATCTCAGGATAAAACTCATCCATCTTAGTATTGATTAACCAACGTAGGAACATACTTACCACATTGGCACGCTCAACATCATTGGATTCTACAGGTGTGGCAACTATGTGCGCACGTCTTATTGCATTCATGGACATTGCCACTCTGCAAGATATCGCATCATCNACTAATCTTACTTCCTGATCNNNNGCTNNNTCCCANGGNAATACTTCACCTGTTNGANTANTNGANGNATGCTTCTTAAAATCATCNGATTTACCTGCCCATAAACAATGACGGGTATCATAATCTCTTTGCCTACGATCCAACCATTCACCTAAATCACTCTGCGTGCGTTTATACGCTTCTGCAAGGTAAGCAATATCAGGCTCTTTTGATACGTATAAAAGTTCTGGATCGGACGCAGAGAGCATGTGTAGCATAAAACTACATTATACACCTAATGTAGTCAATCAATAACCACCACCACCTGTGACCTGGATGTCACGGTGTGTGATATGTTCNGCACCACTCACAAATAAATATCTTAGGCAGTCAATCTGATCAGAGAAGTAATCACTCTTACTCTCTCCAGCGTATTCAAGCATGGATGATATTGTATTCTCGCATTGATCAGAAAAGTAAAGTTGTGGGCAGTTTTCCTCAGTCATAGGTTCTGTATCATCCCAACTTAACGCATCATTAATCTTGGCAATACCTGAGTCAATAGACACACCAGGTGCAGCACGGAATACAAATCCCATGTTACTCATCGTGTTAATTATATTACTCTCACCCTCTTTTGTACGGACTGTGGCTGCACCCATTCTTGGGTCAACTATTCTCTCAAATATATCCTCACCCACTTCCTGAGATTCAAAGTAATCTTTATAATCTGCATATCCCCAACCTAATGGTCTTTGTCCTGGGCCTGCTTTACCAACGGCTTTACCAGCACCATTCACATGGGGTATTGCCCATGCTCCCATTGTGCTGTCTGGAAACTCACGATATACATAAATCTTACCATCATCTGTAACTGCTGCCCATAATCCAACCCAAGGTTTACTGCCACCAGGGTCGCATATAAAATAACGGGTACATTGAACGGTTGGGTCAGCAATGAATGGTATCTTACTATGTTCAATGACATTTGTTTCACGCTGAAATTTTGGGAACTTTCCTTCAAAACTCTTGCTNGGTATGCCATATAATCGAGCAAGTTTTACNTCCTGTGGTTGNTTACTGTATGTCCGTACNAGTTCTTTNTAGTCAACAAANGGACTCATTTCTGACCANAAATAATAAATTCTACAGTCTGGCCAATTCATGGATACCTGTTCAACGGGTAACTCCCTACCTAACAACTCACTATATTTAGACTCAACAGTCTCCGCACCCTTGAGTAAACTATTAATCAGAGGTGTCCATCCCTGCAATGTTGTAAAGGTCAGCATGACCCTACCATGATAGTCAACTGTTCTACCACCTACCAATGTTTCAAATACATTTTGTGGAGCTTCCTCATCCATATGAATGCAATGTGCAGACCATCCCTCAAAGATTTGTGGATCTGCCATATACTGCCGATAATTATTAAAGTATATGGTACTACCACGTTCTGCGTCAGGGTCTGTGGGTGGTAAGATTGCTTTGCCTGCATTGAATCCATTCTTCTGTGTATATTGTAAGCTATGATTAGCACCCTTCTTCTTACTCCGTTTATACCGTGCCGGAAGATTTTCCCATATGTAACGCTGGGAATCTGAGATACTTCTTTCCTCACTCACATGCATGGATCGAATCTCTGCTTCTGGTATTGCCTGTGCTAAATGCACAAGCATACGAGACGCGAAAGTTGTTTTTGAACTCCGATTACCGCCCAAAATAATATGTATTTTTGTGGAGTCCCAATTCTCCATCACTCTACGCCAACCAGGTAATGTCCATCCCCACTCGATTGGATCTTCTTTCTCGCTTGTGGGTTGATCCAATAATAATCGAGTAAGTGTTTCTGCACGTACAGGATCTTGTACAGTTAACCTATCTATCTCCTCTTCAGATAATGCACACTTTAACTCACCCTTTTCATACTTTAAATCCTCAGTCCAAGGCAGACCAAAGCGTGCATTTATCTCATCTGCATAGGTGACTTTAGCCATTACACCAACTCCATTGTCATTTGATTCTTAGGTGGTCTTGAGCGAATGGATGAGTCATATTTATCCCAAGGCACAAATTGATAG
>FUFK010045398.1_pt1 | contig 31294 bp, 30 predicted proteins | sample 1021851 | NCBI WGS metagenome assembly FUFK01 (sample SAMEA51879418, study PRJEB19060) | metagenome | reverse complement strand
CTCGAACCCGCGACCTCCGCCGTGACAGGGCGGCGTTCTAACCAGAACTGAACTACCGGTCCAATTGAGGTAGACAATTATACATAGTATGTAAAGAAAGTAACTTACTTAAAAATGGGAATAAATATCTTTAAAATTTATATTGGTTTGTTATGTTCTATTCTGAAAGAAATTGGTTTAAGTTTTCGATAATTTTTTGATTTTACTGTAGAGACATAGTGAAACTTTGCCTCAATAAAATCAGAATGAACTGAAATTTCGGTGTAACCTTTATTCTTTCCATCCATCCAAACTAAATCTCTATTTGACTCAACAAAGGATTTCTCTATTGAATTTACAAGGCTTCCAAAGGTATCAACAAAATTTGGGGAAGAAATGGAAGGCGCACCTATTTCGACTCCAATGAAATTACTTTTGTCATATAAATTAGATACCCATGAGCAGTGTGAATCTCCGGCCAAAATTATGTTTGCTTGTGAGTTGCTAATAATTTTATAAAATTTATCTCTTTCTTTGGGATAACCATCCCATTGATCTGTGTTGTAAGGAATTTCTTTTCCAGATAGAGCTCTGAATCTCTGAATGTATGATGGAAATTCGTCGATATCAATTTGACTTAAAATATTAGGCAAATATTTTGGTCCAATTAATATTTGCTGCCCAAAAATTGACCATTTGAATTCATTTGAATTGTTATTTTTAATCCATTTAAACTGCTCATTTCCAAGAAGTTTTCTAGGTTTTTGTAAGTCTCTCTTATATGATTTTGTTTTGAAATTTTTACCCTCAAAATAACTTTCAATATCCAACTGCTTATCTCTTGCAACCGATCTTGTATCTAACATCATTAGATTTATAAGATTTCCAATTTTAAAACTTCTCCAAATCTTTTCTTTTTTGCCTTTCTCGCGAATGGGCATCCATTCATAATATGCTTTGAGTGCATTTCGTTTTCTTTCTTGAAAGTTTCCCTCGTTCTTTTGGTGATTTTCAGCTCCATCTTTCCATGCATCATTAGTGAACTCATGATCATCCCAGACCGCAATCATTGGTTTATTTGCGTGNAGCTTTTTAAGATCATTATCNTTTCTNTAGGTTGCATGTCTCTTACGGTAATCATNAAGTGAGATAATTTCNTGTTTAGGTTCAACTAATCTATTCATCTCTTTTGCATTAGAAGATGCATATCCATCAACTGCATATTCATAAAGATAATCGCCCAAGTGAAGAACAAGATGGATATCTGTATTTTCAGCAATTTCTTTGTAAGAATTAAAATATCCTGCTGGATAATTAGAACAACTGCAAAAAGCAATATTGAAACTTCTTGGATTGTAAGAAGGTAAAGTTATTGTTTTACCAATTTCTGAATAAATTTTGTCGGCAGTAAACCTATAAAAAATGCTTTCTCCATTAAATTGATCTGGGATTCTTGCATCAACTTTCACAGTAAAATCATCGCTTAGTTTTGCAGTTACGTGTCCTTTAGCAATGATTCTGGAAAAGTCTTTTTGATCAGAGACTTCCCATCTCACTTTCTTCTTTTTGCTTTTTACTCCTGATAATTTTGTCCAGAGAATGACGTTTGAATTAGTTGGATCTCCGCTTGCAACTCCATATTTAAAAGAGATTTTTTTATCTTGGCTAAAAGGGAAAATTCTAAATGGCAAGAGAACTAGAAGGATGCTGAGGGTACGTAAAAATTGTCTTCTTTTCATTTATAAAAAATAACATTTTTAAAAGGAAGTAATGTTACAAAATTGGATATTTTGAACTCAAAAAGGAGAATTCAAATATTTGGATAAATGGTGGGCGATACAGGACTTGAACCTGTAACTTCCACCTTGTAAGGGTGGCACTCTACCAATTGAGTTAATCGCCCANAGAATTCGAGNATTATAGTATTCAANTNTATNCAAGTCATCNCTTAGTTCAGGCTATCAACAAAATAGACAATATAGAAATATTGAGGCATATTTTATTTAAAATTTCTTAAAAAAATCATGTTAGAAGCACAACCATTAAAAACTCGTTTAAACCTAAACGATGATGAATTTATTTCAAATAAAAAATCTATGCTCGGAAAGCTCGATGAGATTGATGAACTACTCGATGAAGCTGAAGCTGGCGGTGGTCCGAGGCATCATGAAAGACTTGCTGCTAGAGGAAAGCTTCCTGTAAGAGAGAGAATTTTTAATTTTTTAGATCCTGATAGTCCATTTTTAGAAATTAGTCCTCTAGCCGGTTATAAGTCTGACTATCCAGTAGGAGGAGGTTGCGTAGCCGGCATAGGAGTTTCTGCCGGTGTTGAATGTATTATTTTTGCTAATGATCCAACAGTTTTGGCTGGGGCAATGCAAGCGTTCTCAGTAAAAAAATGGATGAGAGCAATGCAAATTGCCAGAGACTGCCGCATTCCTTTTGTGCAATTTGTTGAATCAGCTGGCGGAGATTTGAGACCTAGAGGAAACCGCTCTTCAGTTGCTTTAAATGTTGGTCATTTTGCTGAGTCAGGAAGACAGTTCTATGAGATAACCGAACTATCAAAGCTTGGGATTCCAACTGTAACAATTACTTTTGGATCTTCCACTGCAGGGGGTGCTTATCAGCCAGGAATGTCAGATTACAATATTTTTGTTAAAGAACAGTCTCAAGTTTTTTTGGGTGGTCCGCCATTAGTTAAAATGGCAACAGGTGAAGAATCTGATGCCGAAAGTCTAGGTGGAGCAAAGATGCATGCTGAAAAATCTGGTTTAGCGGACTATTTTGCGGAAGATGAAATGGATGCAATAAGAATTGGAAGAGAAGTTATGTCTCATCTTGATTGGTCAAAAGAAGGTAATTCTCCCGATTCTATCTATGAAGAGCCAATTAATGATCAAGAAGATTTATTAGGTATTGTGAATCCAAGCTTGAAAAGACCTTTTGATGTTCGTGAAGTAATTTCAAGAATTGCAGATGGTTCAAGGTTTGAAGAATTCAAACCNCTCTTTGGTCCAACAATTATATGCGGTTTCATGAAAATTCATGGGCACACAGTTGGAGTTTTGGGAAATAATGGTTCCTTATTTCCAGATTCATCTCAAAAGGCAGCTCACTTTATTCAACTATGCAATCAGATAAGCATACCTCTTGTTTTTTTACAAAATATTACAGGTTTTAATATTGGAAAAGAATTTGAGCAGAATGGATCGATTAAAAAAGGGGCACAAATGCTAAATGCAGTTTCAAATTCTGAGGTTCCTCATTTGACAGTTATTCTTGGAAATTCATACGGTGCCGGTACATATGCCATGTCTGGAAGAGAATTTGGTAATGCTTTTACCTTTTTATGGCCAACAGCAAAGATTGCCGTAATGGGAGGAGAACAAATAGCTGGAGTTATGTCGATGGTAAGAAGAGCAAAAGCTATGCGTGATGGTCTCCCCTTCGACGAAAAAGAAGATGCAAGAATTGTAGAAGGTCAAAAAATTTCTCATGACAAAGGTTCTGAAGCTTTAATAGCCACAAGTGCAATTTCCGATGATGGGATTATTGATCCAAGAGATACCAGGACAGTTCTTGGTATTTGCCTTTCTGTTGTAAACAATAAAGAAGTTAAGGGATCAGATGGATTTGGAGTGTTCAGACTATGATCATTAAAAAATTACTAATTGCAAATAGAGGCGAAATTGCAAGTAGAGTGATCAGCAGCGCTAAAGATATGGGAATCTCATGTGTTGCTATTTATACACAAGATGATGCTAATTCTCCTTATGTTAAGGAGGCTGATGAAGCTTATAAATTGGAAGGCAGTTATTTGGATGCGAAAGAAATAATTTCTATTGCAAAAAATTCAGGTTCTCATGCAATTCATCCGGGATATGGCTTTTTATCTGAAAATGCTGGGTTTGCAAACTCTGTGAAAAAAGCAGGGATTATTTGGATAGGACCAAGCGGGAATGTCATTAAAAAAATGGGAGATAAAATTACCTCTAAGAAACTAGCTGAAAAGGCTGGTGTTCCGACTCTTCCTATGACTTCTGACGCCAAAGATGCAAAAAAAATTGGATATCCAATTCTTGTTAAAGCTTCTGCTGGAGGCGGTGGTAAGGGGATGAGAATTGTTGAAGATCCCAAAAAATTAAAAGAGAGCATATCAGCTGCAGAGCGTGAAGCCGAAAGCGGTTTTGGCGATAAAAGAGTTTTTTTAGAAAGATATGTAGAAAAATCTCGTCACATAGAGATTCAAATTTTAGGTGATTCTTTTGGAAACGTTGTTCACTTAGGAGAAAGAGAGTGCTCAATTCAAAGAAGGCATCAAAAAATTGTTGAAGAATCTCCTTCCACAGTTATTGATCAAGAGCTCAGGGAAAAAATTGGATCTGCAGCCGTTCAGCTTGCTTCTGCACTTAAATATGAATCTGCAGGAACAGTTGAATTTCTATTTGATGATAAAACGAAAGAATTCTTTTTTTTAGAAGTAAACACGAGACTCCAAGTAGAACATCCGGTAACAGAAGAGGTAACTGGTCTAGATCTTGTNAAAGAACAAATAAAGATTGCTCAAGGCAATGAATTAGAGTTTGTTCAAGATGACGTTGAATTGATAGGTTCATCAATCGAAGTTAGGCTGTATGCCGAAGATCCTGCAAATGAATTTCTCCCAGTCACTGGAGATATAATTGCCTTTGATCCATGTGATAACCCTTCTGTACGCTGGGATGTAGGGATTGAAAAAGGAACTGTTGTGTCCTCAAATTTTGATCCTATGCTTGGAAAGGTTATTTCATATGCTGAAACTAGAGAGGAAGCTGCTCAAAAGCTAGCCTTGGCTCTTGAAAGGAGTCATTTTGGTGGCATGAGGACAAACCGTGATTATCTTATTTCAATCTTAAGGTCTGAAGATTTTCTCAAAGGAAAAACAACAACCGACTTTGTTGAGAGAGTAAATCTCAACACAGAAATTGATTTATCAGAAAAAGAAATTTTTGATCANGCTGTAGCGGTAGCTATNTGGAATCAAGCTAAAAACAGAGAAAATGCTAGTGTTCTTTCTAACATTCAATCTGGTTGGCATAACGCAAGACTTCCATATCAAAAAGTAGATTTAATTTTTGGTGATGATGTTATTGAGGTCAAATATAAGTCAAAAAGAGGTGGAGACTTTTGTCTTTCAGATGATGCTTTAGTAAGAATTTATGAATTTGATGATGAATCAATAGATATTGAAATTGNTGGAAAAAGGATCATTTCAAAAATTACATACCATGAAGGTAAGTTTCTTATTCAAACCATTAAGGGAGACTTATTGTTTGAGATGAAAGAAAGGTTTGAGTCCAGCTCGATAAACGAAATAGCCGGTGGCTTAACTGCTCCTATGCCTGGAAAAGTGGTTGATGTACCTGTCAAAAAAAATGAGTCTGTTAAGTCTGGCCAAACTTTAGTGATTCTAGAAGCTATGAAAATGGAGCATAAGGTAACTGCTCCAAGTGATGGAAACGTTAAAGAAGTATTGATTGCTGTTGGAGATCAGGTTGAGAGCGGCTCAACTTTGGTGATTTTAGAAGATTAATCCCACTTTGGTTCTCTTTTTTCCAAAAAAGCTGAAATGCCCTCTTGAGCATCTGGACCCGCAAAGGTTTCCGCACTTTTTTTACCTAAATAAGGTAAAGCTTCATCAAAATTCATTCCATCCTGATTGACATAGGCTTCCAGTCCAAATTGCATGGTACCCGGAGCAAGGTTAGCAAGGTCACTTGCAAGGCTATCTACCCTTTCATCTAACTGATCGTTGGGTACAGATTCATTTATTAAACCCCACTCCTCTGCTTTTTTTGCATCAATCGCTTGGCCTCTCATGCAGAAATCTAATCCAGCTCTTTTAGGCATTACTCTAAATAGGCCTGCCATTACCATATGCGGCCAAACTCCTCTGAGTATTTCTGGCGCTGAAAATTTTGCATTTTCCACTGCAATAGCATGAGTGCAATTTGTAACCATCAATAATGCGCCGGCATGGACAGAACCCTGAATTTTGCAAATTACGGGTTTATATAAATGCCTTATGGACATACTTATGTCATCAGAGCCTTCTATCCTCGGAACATTTGATTCTTCTTGTTTTCTATTTAAATCTGCTCCAGCACAAAAAACGTCACCTTCGGCAGCGATGATAACTACCCTGATGCTTCTCTCTTGTTTTGCGTAAGCTAGAGCATAATTAATTTCATTCATCATGACGTTGTTTAATGCGTTCTTTTTCTCTGGTCTATTTAGGGTAAGAGTTAAAACATTGTTGGCAATGTTTAACTTTGTTGCTTGAAAATTTAAGCCCTCTAAAGATAATTTATCTGTCATATTTTTTCCTATAAAAGTTGTTTGGGTGCTTGAATTATTTTTGCCCTTAAATATTCCCCGAGTGATTTAGCTTGAGGATCCATTCTAGTCGAAGAAGAAACTCCATCTTGAAGAATTCCACGGACATAGAAATTTAGTGAAAGAATGTTTGGTAATTCATACCTTTCAATTTCAAAGTTACTTAGATCAGGCAATAATTCCTTAAATTTGTCTACAGTTAAAAAGTCATACAGGAAAGCATAACTGTCTTTATTTTTTGCCCAAACTCCAACATTCGCACATCCACCCTTGTCGCCTGAACGTGTTCCGTAAAGATTGCCAAATGGAACTTCTTCCAGAATTGTTTTATCAACTTCTGGATTAGAGTAAGGTTCTTTTTGATAGAGAATCTCTTCGTAATCAAGCTGGCTTGTTGGAACCACTTCTTTCGTCTCTCCTAGAAAATGAACTTGTTCCCTAACAAATTTGCTGTCGACTAAAGCTGGCCAATATTCTATGAAAGGTCCGCTAGGTACTACCCCGCTTCTTCCTGTCCAACCAGGAAAATTAGCTAAAGCTAGTTCTACAATTTTTGCATTGAATAATCTGCCAACTTTATCAGCATCCTTAGACATTACATCAATTCTTAAGAATGCTTGGGCCTCCTCATTACTGTTTGGATTAATTTTATCGGTTCTGTGGAGTTGAACGTCTACCTTATCAAATTGTTCTCTTCCGCCTACATTTTCGAAAATTGAATCAGTAATCAAATCTGCTTTTTCTTCTATATCTAAACCTGTTAATAAAAGTTCAATTCCGTTTCTAAAACCTCCAGCTAAATTAATACAAACCTTATGTTTGTCTGGAGGGCTGCTTCCTTTGCAACCACTGACATAAACTCTATCGTTGGATTCTTGTTCGATTTTTAGAGTATCAAAATTGGCAATTACGTCAGGATTAATATAAGCGGGACTGCTTATTTCATATAGAAGTTGNGCCGTTACAGTACCAACAGAAACCAATCCTCCGGTATTAGGATGTTTAGTAATTGTAAAATTTCCATCCTCTTCTATTTCTGCAATGGGATAACCAACGTTACTGAATGAAGGCACTTCTCTAAAGAATGAATAATTACCTCCGGTAACTTGCGCTCCACATTCAATTAGGTGGCCAGCTGCAAGAGCACCAGCTAATTTATCGTAGTCATTTCTTTGCCAATTGAACTTCCAGGCAGCAGGACCAATTACTACTGCAGCATCTGTGACTCTTGGACAAATAACCACATCTGCTCCTGAGTCCAGCGCTTCTTTAATACCCCAAGCGCCAAAGTAAGCATTTGCAGTTACAGCTTTTTTATCATAATCAAAAAGAGATACATTCGTATCAATATTTTTTATTTCCTCTCCTGATTCATTTAATTTTGATAATTCAGGCATGAGGTCATCACCATCGATATAAGCTACTTTTAACTCTAAGTTGAGTTCTGAAACAATGTCTTCAATCATTGAAGCCATGCCTTTTGGGTTTAATCCCCCTGCATTGGTAACAATTTTTATTCCTTCTTGCTGACATTTTTCGGCTACATCNTTNAATTGTTTTAAAAAGGTTCCCACATAACCATGATCTTCACCTCTTTTAAGCTTTTGGTTATAAAGAATGGTCATAGTTAATTCAGCCAAGTAATCTCCAGTTAGAACATCTATCGGACCTCCATCAACCATATCCTTAGCAGCAGAGAGTTTATCTCCATAGAAACCGCTGCAATTTGCAATTTTTATTACTTCATTTTTTGTCATGATTACTCTTTCTCTCGTTTAAACCCGCAATATAAATTCCTATAATCAAAATAATACCACCTAAGATCTGTTGAAATAAGAGCAGTTCATTAAAGAGAAACATACTCAATATTGCTGCCGTTAAAACTTGTAAAAGCAAAATGAGAGATGTGAATTGCGCGCTTATCTGAGATAAGCCATAAATGACTAATCCTTGTCCAATGATTTGAACCAGCGTGGACTGTAATAAAAGATTCCCTGCTCCCTGAAGAGAAATTGGGAACTTTATACCGGTCTCAAAAAAACCAAGAGCTAAAAGAGGAATGCAACCAAACAAAGCTGAGTAAAGCATGAGCTGAAATGTATCTAAATTGCTTGATAGTCTTCTCACAGATACCAAATATCCTGCATAAAAAATTGCAGCCAGCAAAGAAAGTAAGTCCCCTCTAAGGTTTTTGCCTAAAAAAACATCAAAATTTTGAAGGTTAAGAATAATTAAGCTGACGCCTATAAAAGAAAGAATTAAGGAGATTAGAAACAATTTACTAATTCTTTCCTTAAAAAATAAAAAGGATATGATTCCGACGTATATTGGCGCAGTGTTAACTAACAAAGCCGCATTAGTTACAGGAGTGATCATGATTGCCGTATGCCATAGTGCAATGTCTGCACCAAAAAATATTCCAGGCAATGCAAGAATATAAAGATTTGTATTTACGAAAAATTTCTTGCCTTTAATAGCTCCGTAAATCAGTAAAATTAAGAAAGCAAAAAAGAAACGATAAAACCCTGTCATCGAGGGAGAAACTTCACTGTAACGCATAAGTATTGGAGCTAATCCAATTAATATCGCACCGATTACCGTGGAAAGGTAAAAAGGATATTTATTTTGAACACTCATCTTTAAGCATTTATTCAAGATTAGCTATACTGCACTAATGAACTGGAATGATCAAAAGGACAATAGATACATCTTCACAGTTAGCGAATTAAATAATTCAGCAAAAAAAACTTTAGAAAATTCATTTTCAGATATCTGGATTAAAGGTGAGATATCAAATTTTAAATCTTATCCATCTGGGCATTGGTATTTCACTCTTAAAGATGAGGAATCTCAAATTCAATGCGTTATGTTTAAGTTCAAAAATTCATTATTAAATTTTATCCCCAAGGAAGGAGATGAATTCATTGCTTTAGGCAGTGCTTCAATGTACTTGGCAAGAGGAAATTATCAGTTTCAAGTTGAATCACTNGAAAAAGATGGGATTGGAANGCTTTATGAAGAATATGAAAAACTTAAAACTAGACTGANCAATCAAGGATTATTTGATGAAAGCAACAAATTAGAAATACCTAGCTATCCTCAAAAAATTGCATTGATTACATCTGAAAAAGGAGCGGTNCTTCAAGATATTAAGAATGTCTTAAATAGAAGAGCCCCGAGTATTGAGGTCAATTTATTCTCATCTCTTGTTCAAGGAGAGGAAGCAGAACAGAGTATCCTCAACAACTTAAATCTAATAAAAGAAATTCAACCACAATATAAATATGATTTGCTTGTATTTGCCAGAGGCGGAGGATCAATTGAAGATCTTTGGGTTTTTAATTCAGAAAAAATTGCTTTAGCAATATCTAANCTAAATATTCCAACTATAAGTGCAATTGGTCATGAGACAGATTTTACAATATGTGATTTTGTTTGTGACTTAAGGGCACCAACTCCGTCCGGTGCTGCGGAAATTATTTCTTCAGAAATATTTCAAATTTCTAATTCTTTAGAAAATTATGAAAAATTTTTAAATAAGGTTTTTTTTAATAATTTAAATTTTCTTAATCAAGAAGTTAAAAACCTTAGTCAAAGAATCATAAACCCATTGAATAAAATAAATGAAAATTTTCTTAANCTAGATGAGAGCACTCTTAGATTGCATAATTCTTTTTTGAGTGGATTCAATAAAGTGAGGGAAATCATAAACTTCTCAAAAAGGTCCATAGATTTATTAAACCCAAATTCTAAATTGGCTCGATTTAANGAAAATATAGATGATAATTTATCAAAAATTAAAACGCTTCATTCAAAGCATCTTAGTGAGAAACAAAATCTCATCACATCGTATTCTTCACAGATTGAGCAACTAAGTCCTTTCAATGTTTTAGAAAGAGGTTATTCAATTGTCAGGAATAAAAAAGGAGTTGTGGTCAAATCAATAGATGATATTTCTTTGGAAGATAAAATATCTGTCACTTCTGCGAAAATATCCTATGAAGCTGATGTTACAAATATAAATAATGATTAGAAAATTATTGCCGATAATTTTTTTAATTGTTATTTCCTGTTCAAATAAAATAATAAGTATTAAAAACGACTGTAACTTTCCTAAATCTAATCTTGTTCCAGGCGGACACATCACAGTTACTTCAAATGATTATCAGGAAAATTTTCAAGGTATTCAGTGTTTTAACAGCGATAAAACCTTTACTTTGGTTTACCCAGTCCCATTGGAGCTTAAAAACCAAAGAATTTATGTTTCTGATAGAGTTTTTGTTATTCAAGAAAAAAAATTTAGGGAGTCCAGAATCACTATAGAGGATCAAAATTTTATAAAAATATCTCCTGAATCAAGGAAAAGAATAAGAGAAGAACAAGTAATATTAAATTCCAAATATGCAGTTAACTCAGATCAAATAAATTTAAATTGGCCTATGATTCAGCCAGTTTCTGGTTATATTTCAAGTAGATTTGGATTGCGTAGATTTATAAATGGTTCTCCTAGAAACCGCCATCTCGGTCTTGATATTGCTAACAACGAAGGTACAAAAATAATTGCTCCATTAAATGGAAGAGTCATTTTTGTAGGAAACCTTTTTTACAAAGGGAACAATATAATACTTGATCATGGGAATGGATTTCTTTCTTCTTATTCTCATTTAAATGAGATATTTGTAAACGAGAATGAATATCTTGAAAAGGGTCAACTAATTGGAACCGTTGGCTCTTCAGGAAGGGTGACCGGCCCTCATTTACATTTTGAAATCTTCATTAAGGGAAGAAGAATTGATCCCGAAGGTCTAATTAATGAGCTCCAATCTTTGGATTATTGACTCTTTTGTTTGTGGACCTCTCAAAACTTCTTTCACATTTAAATCTCTATCAATGATTACCGTCACGGGAAGAGTTTCTGGAATGTCAATTCCAAAGATTTGATAGGGACTTGTTAAGAGAGAAGGTATCCTTGCATTGAACCTTATTAGTTGTTCGTCTAATTCTGCTCCAGCAAGTTCATCGAAGTGAAATAAGTAAACATTAAGTTCATCTTTATTCTCTTCATATAAAGCATTCAATTCAGGAATCTCTTTAATACAAGGTGGGCACCAGTCTGCCCAAAAATTTATCACTGTGTTCTTTTCCTTTAAATCTTCCAGCATCAAACCATTTTGTTTATGAATCATAAGATCTGATTCGGAGCATGCCGTAATGATTAGTAAAAAAAAGGATAATTTTATAATTCTCATGACTCTAAGATTTCTTTTAACAAAGGCACCGTGATATTTCTTTTTTTTGATAGGGAGTATTCATCAATTTTTTGAACTAAGTTAATTATATTCTCAAGGTTTCTAGAGCTTCTTTCTAAAGCGTACGATAGTACAGACTTATCAATCGATATGCCTCTTTTATTGAAAATTAATTTCATCAATATTCTTTTTTCCTCATCGTTTAATTCAGCAAAACTCATAGCAGAAATTGATGCGATTCTTGATTGAAGATCCTTCAAATTAAATTCGATTGAATTAAGAGGTTTATCAGAAAGAAAAATAATTTTATTTTTATCTGCTTCATTTAATTCGTTGTAAAGGTTAAAAATTCCTAACTCCCAATTGGAATCAGTAGGAGCAAGATCTAACCTATCCAATACTATTACATCGAAATAAGATATACCTTCTAGGATTTGTTCAGAAAAATAATCATCTTCTAGAGANGCATAAAAAATNTTTTTATCAAAATGAAAACAATTGATAAACGAATTTAAAATATACTTCTTCCCTGACCTTTCGTCTCCGTAAAGNAAGATAAATTTATTAGTTTCAGAAAAGAAATTCTCAAGCTGTTTAAAGTTTATCTCAAATGTNTCAATNGACTGCAAATTCTCTTTTGATAGATANATTTCTGAATTGAACTTGAAAGTTTTTTGATCCATCACTTTATNTTGCGTAGGATTTTTATGCCNGGATCAATGAAATAAACTATCAAGCTTAANGTNTTTGTGAATATAAAAAGNATTGATATCCAGTAAATTGCNATATCAGTAACTAANAANCCNACGGCATCAATTAAAATNATGCCAACCAATAANAGTAAAATNGTNGTATTTAATTTTCCAAGANAATTTGGAGCAACNTGATAATCAGATATNAAGTAATTTGCCANNACTACNCCTACAATAATTAATAAATCTCTGCCAAGAANCATAAACATAAACCAGTTTTCGATGAGGTCTATTGAACCTAAAGAAATTATTGTTGCCACCACNAATGTTTTATCTGCAACAGGATCAGCNATTTGTCCAAATCTTGATTGCCATGAAAATTTTCTAGCTAAAAATCCATCTAGTAAATCTGATATCCCCGCTAAAAAAAATATTCCTAAGGCCAAAAAAAATTGTTCCTCTAATATGAAAATTATGAGGGGATACACAGAGAGAAGTCTCAATACCGTAAGGATATTTGGAATATTTGAAAGCATTTAATTTATATTCTGAAAAATTATTTCTTCAGACGATTTGCTGCTCAAAGTTAGTAAATTATCAGTCAGCATTACTTCAACAAGGTCATCGGAATCAGAGTCAGTGGTAACCATAAAACTAAACATATTATCCTCTAGTCTGTGAAGAAATGACTTTTTAACCAAGAAATTTTGGTTAAGGAACTCTTTGAATGTCTGAAGAGCGTCAAAAGATGTATTTCCTTGAACGGTAATGAGAATCTTTTTATTTTTTGATCCAGATTTCACTCTGTAAGGATCCGATATATTGTCTAAAAGACCTTGGATTGCATCGAAAGGAAGAAAGCTATTATAGGGATTTAAATTAGAAAAAACATTATTTGGTTCCTCAGGCAGGTAACAAAGAAATCCTTTTTCTCTATAACAATACATCCATCCATCGGGAGAATATTTCTCATTATTAAAATAAATGTTTTCAAAGCTTTCCATATTTTTCCCTTCATAGAAGGTGATTTCTGTTGAGTCTAGAATTGGATATATAGCTCTCCCTCCCCTTTTTTTGGCTTCAGAAGAAATAATGTCTTTTAAAANGTTACATTCATCTAAGGCCATCTGATATGTTTTTGATTTTAGTTCGCTTGATAAATTACAGTTTACCCAAACGACTGCTTTTAATTTTTTTTCTGTAAATAAAGAAAAATTTAAATCAAATAATTTTGATCTCAGTTCTACAGCATCGATTTTAATTTCAATAAAATTTTTATTTTGCTCTTGTAAGAACTTGTATTCCCTAACGTAAGAATTCAAATCAAGATCCATAATTTTTTTTGAATTCCTTGTCTCCTCAAAATTTCCAGTTGCTCTAACAATTGCTTCTAGAACNGCTTGATCTAAGTAAAAAGAAATATCGTTTCCAGTATCTTCAATTTTTACTGTATAAACCTCAGGAAGATCAGATTGACTGGCTAAAAAAATAGCTTGGAAAAAAAGAAAAATTAAGAATACCTTCCTCATTGCTAAATCATTATAATGATTATTTCAAAAAAAAATTCACTGAAATATTGAGCAAGCAGAAGAAGATAACCTATAAATCGTCTGGCGTTGATGTCAACTTAGGTTACAAGCTTGTCGACATTATTAAACCTTTTGCAAAAAAGACGCTTAGAAAAGAGATAGATTCAAACATAGGTTCTTTTGCTGCTCTTGCTTCTATTCCAAAAAACTATAAAAGTCCTAAACTTGTTGCTTGTACTGATGGAGTTGGCACAAAAATTTCTATAGCAGAAAAACTTAATGATCACAGTACTGTTGGTGAAGATCTTGTTGCCATGTGCGTGAATGATTTGATAACTGTAGGTGCTGAGCCTCTTTTCTTTTTAGATTATCTTGTGACAGATAAAATTAATTTAAGAAAAAAGAAACAAATCTTTAAAGGAATATCAAAAGGCTGTCTGGCAGCTGGATGCTCTCTTATCGGAGGGGAAACAGCTGAACATCCAGATGAATTTCCAAAAGGAAAATATGATTTGGCAGGTTTTTCAGTTGGAGTAGCAGAAAAAAATAAAATACTAAAAATTAGCAATGTAAAAAATAATGATCTTATTTATGGCCTCTCATCTACTGGGTTACATTCAAATGGATTCTCATTAATAAGAAAGCTCATACAAGCGAAAAAGATAAATTTGAAAGCTCGAATGGGGAATACAACTTTAGGCAAAGTACTTCTTAAACCAACGAAAATTTATGTAAATGTTGTCCGTGAGTTATCCAAATCTATTTCTCTCAAACAAATTTGTCATATTACCGGNGGCGGCATCGTNGAAAACTTACCAAGAGTTATTCCAAATGGTAAATGTGCTCATATAGATTTTTCCAGGGGATACCCTTTTCATAAAGATCTTTTTGATCTAATTTCCTCAAAAGCTAACCTAACAATTAAGGAAATGACTGAGGTCTTTAATTGTGGAGTTGGGTTGATAGTAATTATTCATCCCGCTGACAAAGCTAATTTAGAATACAAACTGAAAAAATCTAGACAGCCGTTTGTCAGACTAGGAAAGGTAGTAAACGATAAAACGAAGAAATTAGAGATACAATTTGGGTGATATCAAAAAACTCGCTGTTTTAGTATCTGGAAACGGAAGTAATCTTCAATCAATCATTGATTCTATAAATATTGGTGAAATTAATGCAAACATTTCACTTGTTATATCTAATATTGAAACCGCTTTTGCATTAACAAGAGCTAAACAAGAAAATTTGAATAGTGCTTTCTTGAATCATAAAAATTTTTCATCAAGAGAGAGTTTTGATCAAGCACTGAGTGAACTACTGATTAAACATGAAGTAGATTTAATTGTTTTAGCAGGTTTCATGCGGATACTGTCTAATAGTTTTATAGAAAAATTTAATAGAAAAATTATCAATATCCATCCTTCTCTTCTGCCTAAATATCCTGGTCTCAACACNCATGAAAAAGTAATAAATAACAAGGATAAGTTTCACGGAGTGACAATTCATCTTGTAGACGAAGGCTTGGATAGCGGTCCAATAATTGCTCAAGCTAGATTTAAAGCTACCAAATATAAAGATATTGATAGTTTGATTACAAAAGTTCACTCACTAGAACATAAACTTTATCCATTGATTATCAAGATGATAGTCGAAGGAGAAATTAACCTTAATGAGCTTAATGGAAAAAATTTTAAATGTTACGAGGATGAATTTGATTTATAAAATCAGCTTAACCTGTCTTCTTGTGATAGCTAGCAACCTTTTTCCTATTAATGAAGAAAGCTATACATTTAAATATAAGGAATCAGAGTTTAAAGTAAATCTCACTACTCTGAACGATGAGTGGAATATTACTTACGAAATCTCTCATCCTTTCTTTAAGTTAAGTCAAGATACTCAATTTAGTTATACAAATTTAATTCAGATATCTGAGATAAAAAGAAATTTAATCGTCATGGGAGGANTAAGGAAGATAGAAGAAAGTTACAAAATAGATCATTTAACAAAAAAAATTAAATACATAAAAGGTCAGCTAACCGAAACTCTTCAATATGATGGAGCTATTTACGATGATTTGACTGCTCATCTTTACTTAAGATTGTTAAATATTCAGACTGACGAAGAAATTACTCTTAATGTATTGGAGAGAGGAAAAATAATACAGAAAAAGTTTATAAAAACAATTTCTAGTCCTGACACTATTAAAATCAAGGAAAAAAAAGAAAAGGATAAATTTGAACTTTTTTTTAAGGATAACTCAAAAGAAATATTAAAAGTTATTCAGAATGTTAATGGTAGAGAGTTTGTCTGGGAGAATCTTTAAACTTTGGGGGGTGTAACACCCAATTGACCTTGATATTTGCCTTTCCTATCCGCATAACTTGTTTCGCATAATTCATCTGATTCAAAAAAAAGCATTTGTGCTACACCTTCGTTTGCATAGATCTTTGCTGGCAAACTTGTTGTATTTGAAAATTCAAGAGTTACATGGCCTTCCCATTCAGGTTCGAGAGGGGTTACGTTTACAATTATGCCGCATCTAGCATACGTAGATTTTCCTAAACAAATTGTTAGTACGTTCCTAGGAATTTTAAAATATTCCACAGTCCTTGCTAGTGCAAAGGAATTTGGAGGAATTACGCACACCTCAGATTTAATATCAATGAAGCTATCCTCATCAAAATTTTTTGGGTCCACTGTGGCTGAATTTATATTTGTAAAAATTTTAAATTCATCAGCACATCTCACATCATAACCATAACTTGATAGNCCGTANGAAACTGTACTTCCAGCCTCTTCTGTATGTTTAACTTGTTTATCAATGAAGGGGTCTATTAGATGACTTTCTATAGCCATTCTTTTTATCCATTTATCTGATTTTATACTCATAAAAATAAGCTGTTATTATATATTAATGATCACTTTCAAAAGGTATTTAAATCGCAACGTTTACTATTTATTTTTAATAATTTATGCGGTATCACTGCCTTTAAAATCAAATGAAGATTTTTATGAAATTTATAAATATCTTCATCAAAATCCTGAATTATCTCTGCAAGAATTTGAGACGACTAAATACCTCGAAGATTTATTAGAAGAATATGGATATGAGATTATCACCAATATTGGAGGAAATGGTTTTGCAGCTATCCTCAAAAATGGAGGAAACAAGACAGTCTTATTTCGAGCAGACATGGATGCTCTTCCAATAAAAGAAGAGACAGGAATTTCTTTTGAAAGCGTCAAAACTACTAAACAGAATGGAATGGACGTGCCAATAATGCATGCTTGTGGTCATGATATTCACATGACGTCTTTAATTGGAACTGCAGAATACTTTTCAAAAAATAAAGATTCATGGAAAGGAACTATTGTTTTTATTTTGCAACCTGCTGAAGAAATTGGTTTTGGTGCAAGACAAATGATAAATGCAGGATTGTTTAAAAAAATACCTTATCCAGATATAAATTTAGCCCTTCATGTTTCAGCTCAAACTCAATCTGGAACGGTCCATATAACTCCAGGCTTCGCAATGGCGAATGTTGATTCAGTCGATGTTACTTTTTATGGAGAAGGTGGGCACGGAGCTTATCCTCATTTAACTAAAGATCCCATCGTAATGAGCTCTCAATTTATTACAACTGTTCAAACAATTATTAGCAGAAATTTAAGTCCTATTAATGCAGGGGTTGTGACTGTTGGTTCCATTCATGGAGGAACCAAACATAACATAATCCCAAATCATGTTGATCTTCAGATCACCGTGAGATCTTATAGTGACGAGGACAGAGAGCTTATAATCTCTAGAATTAAAAAAATCGCTGAATCAATTGCAATTCAAAATGATTTGCCAAAAAATCTCTATCCAATCGTTAAGCTCAGAGACGAATACACTCCTGCCGTATTTAATAATCCAGACTTAGCTATGCGCGCCAAAGAAATTCTTTCAAAAGAGTTAGGAAAGGATAAAGTGTTTGATGGTCCTCAAGTCATGGGGGGAGAAGACTTTGGTCAATTTGGAAGAGTAGAGCCAAAAATACCTTCCCTNCTGTTTTGGATTGGCGCTGTATCACAAAAGGATTACAAAGAATTTTTGAATAATTCTAAAAAATTACCGTCCCTTCATTCGAGTAAGTTTTTACCCGACTATGAAAAAACAATTGATACTGGCATTTCAAGTTCAATTGCGTTAATTGAGGCTCACCTAAAGTAATTTTTGCCTGCTATCAAACGCATGCCTAAGGGTATTAGAGTCCACATAGTTCAGATCTCCTCCAAGAGGCACACCTTGAGCAAGTTTAGTAATGTTTAGAGAATCTGATGAACATTTCTCAAGAATGTATTGAGCTGTTGCCTCACCTTCTAAGGAAGAATTAAAAGCTAAAATAAGTTCTTTAATTTCACCACTCAGAGCTTTTGAATTCAGCTCAGATAGACCTATTTCGTTTGGACCCCTGCCTTCAATTGGAGAAAGATATCCACCCAATACAAAATAGATTCCCTTAAATCCGCCCAGTTCTTCTATTTGAACAACTTGAGAGGTATTTTCTACAACACATACTTGTGTATTATCTCTGCTTGAATCATTACAAATTGAACATATCTGATCTTCTGACAAAACCCTGCAGTTTTGACATGTGCCGATTAGATCTATTGCTCTGGATAGATTGTTAGCAAGATTTTTAGCATCGGCTTCATCGCCTCCTAATAAACTCATAGCCATTCGTTTTGCAGTTTTTGGTCCAACACCAGGCAGAACTTGCAAAGATTTAATCAGATCTGAGAGTAATGGACTAAATTTCATCTATATCTTTGAAACTTTTTTAATTTTTCCATCAAATTTTTCAAGCATTTCGTTCAGCGAAGAGTCTTTTTTAAGGTCGTCTTCTGCTTGCTTTGATTCTTTTTGAGACCTTATCTTTTCAAATTCAAAAGGAGTTTCTGTTAAATCAGATGGTTTGAAGCTAACTTTCAATTTCTTTTTAAGCAGAATTGATAAAGCATCCTCAACTTCTTTTATCTGATTTTCCGTAATTATGTTCAACCTCTCTTGGTTAATGCCAAAGTGCATCTCCGAGTCATGATACTCAATCATCGATGCATGGGACATAAATTGGGCAGTTAATTTAGTCAAATCAAGATTTGAGAAATCTTCGGGCCAACTAAAATCAGTCTCGTCTTTGTTAGTGTTTAGAGATTTTTTTTTTGAGCTTTCTGGAAGGAAAGCAATCATTTTCAAAAAAGTCATTGTGAGTAGACTTTCTGGTTTCGGTGATAACTTAAAATACTCTAAATTTGAGATTCCAAGATCATAAATCAATTGAAGGTTCTGGGGTTCAATAGATAAATTAGATAGATCTGCTTTTTCGTCAAATTGAGACAATGCAACTTCTTGAATAAGCGATAAAAGATCAATCAATATTTGTTCGGGATCATAAAAATTTATCTTAACCTCCTCGATATTTTCAATAAGTTTTTTTGAATCTCTACCTATTATTGATTTAAGAATGGATTGAATAAGCTCTGATGAAGGCAAACCCATTAATTCTTCAACTTTTTTTTCTGTAATTTTTCCCTCAGAGAATGAGATGACTTTTTCAGATAGAGTTAATGCATCTCTCATGCTTCCCCTGGCGAGACTGGAGAGTTTTATCAATGAATTTTCATCATATTTTATTTTCTCTTCATCAAAAATTAATTGGAGTTGATTCTTTATATTGTCTACTTTCATAGCAGAAAGATTAAACTGAACGCATCTTGAAAGAACAGTAGGCGGAACTTTATCTATTTCTGTAGTAGCAAAAAGAAAAACTACATGCTCCGGGGGCTCCTCTAGTGTTTTTAAAAGTGAATTAAAACTTTCCTTAGAAAGCATATGTATTTCATCAAGCAGGTAAATTTTAAAAGGAGAAGATGTTGGTAAGTAAGGAACAGAATCCAATAATTCTTTAGTTTCTTCGACTCCTCTTCTAGATGCTGCATCAACTTCTTGAAAATCTATAGCACTTCCATTTTCAATAGATAAACATGAATCGCATTTCCTGCATGGCTGAGACTTCTTTTTTGAATTAGAGCAATTTATAGCTTTTGCCAAAATTCTTGCAAGAGTTGTTTTGCCAGTTCCTCTAGTTCCAGAGAATATAAAAGCATGAGGAAGTTTTTCCAAATCCAATGCACCTTTTAAGGCTTTCACTACATAATCTTGGCCTACTACCTCATCAAAAGTGTTGGGACGCCATTTTCTTGCAAGAACTTGATAGGTCATTAATAACCTATCACTTGTCTGTAAGAAAGATCAAAATCAAAACCTCTTCTTTGCAAAAAGTTTATTGCCTTTGCCTTTGTTTTTTCTTCTTCAAAGTTATATTTTGTCTTTGGAAATTTTTTTAGAAGCANGTCGTTTATTTCTTTTTCCCAATTAATTTCAAGTTCAGAAAATTTTTTATCTAGAAAATTATTTGAAATTCCTTTTTGAGCTAGCTCCATTTTAATTTTTATGGGTCCATAACCAGCTTGAGTTTTACTTCTTATGTATGCCTCTGAAAACCTTTCATCTGATTGGAGTCCTTCGTTAGCTAATCTATCAATTTCTTGATTAAGTAATTCCAAATCATTAACTCTTTTAAAAAGCTTATTAAAAAGTTCTTTTTTTGAATGCTCTCTCCGAGATAAAAAATCCATTAATTTTTTTCTNATTAAATTGTCTTCAATATTATTCAATTTCTAGAGGAATATGTAAGTCTATCAAGGTCTGCTCTTAAATCGACTGGATGCCCAAGAACTTGCGTCATGTGAACTAAAACAATATCTTCGACTGGATCGGCCCAAAAAATTGTAGAAGCTGCTCCACCCCAAAATAAACTTCCTTCTGATTGATAAAATTGACTGAAGGCAGGATTCGATATTTTTGCCATGCAGATGGCTTGCCCAACGCCGAGACTGACAATACCCAACAGACCAAAATCTTCAATGTGACTTTCNGATAACATTNNAAAAGCCTNTTCNCTCANAATAGTCTTNCCTNCAAAAGAACCTCTATCATTTANCATCTGACCNAATTTTAAATAATCTTCAGCTGTTGAAATAAGACCGGAACCACCATCTTCAACTTTGTTNNTTTTNANATAAGGACTTTCTTCATATGANTCCATTAAGATTAAATCGTCAGGAAAAATNTCATCNTTNAATTCTCTTTGAATATCNCCAACNCTNGCNCCNTTGTGTGTGTACATNCTAGTGAATCTNTTGATTTCTGATTCAGGNACAGCAAATGAAGTATCTTTCATGCCTAAAGGATCAAANATGTTCTCTTNCATAAAGTTTCCAAAAGTCATNCCTGATACTTTTTCTATGATGCATCCAAGCAAATCCATACCAACACCATAGGTCCATTTTTCTCCAGGTTGATGGACTAAGGGAGCTGAAGCTAGTTCTTGTGCAAATTCACATATATTTGAAAATGGTTTTCCTGCTGGAATTGAAAAATCTGTTTGATCAGCAGTCACTTCAAGATCTAAATAATAGTAAGGATGCAGATTCTTTTCTTCGTATATATCATTAGCAATGGTTTCAGTAGGAAGCCATGCATAAATTAGTCCTGAAGTATGAGTGGCTGCATCCAAGACTGTGACTGGCCTATCTAGATTAAAAAAGTCTCCAGCCTCGTTAACTACTTTTGTATTTTTAAACTCAGGAATAAATTTAGAAATAGGATCGCTTAATTTTATGAGACCTCGATCAACCAAAATCATCAAAGCTACTCCTGTGATTGGTTTAGACATCGAATAAATTCTAAATAAAGCATCTTCCTTCATAGGAATTTTTTTATCGATGTCTTTGTAGCCATTTACAACTTTTAATATAGGTTTTCCATCTTTAGTGATGATTGTCACAAACCCAGGAAATTGTTTTTCCTCTACTAGATCATCCAACATCGCTGTGATCCTTTGCAAACGCTCATCGCTGAAACTAGAGGCGGATAAAAAATTAATAGAAAAGATCAAGAAAAGAAAAATGTTTAGGCGCTGAAAATTCATTAAATTACCNATTATTAAAAAGATTAAATGTTTCATATGAATAATATTCTTTAAAATTATCCAGTTCAAATAAATTACAGATTGAATTTAGCTCAAATTTTTCATCAATATAATCATAAGAATAATTATCTTTTAATTCTGTTTTGAGCAGAAAGTCATACTCCTCAGAAGTAATTTTAGGTTTAAGTAAACTTATGTCTGTTCTTGTTAAAGGTATTGAAGTATTTCTACAGAAAATAAAATATGTAAAAAAAGGATTGGTTAATTTACTATGCTCTCTTTCTTTCTCAGAACCATATTCAAGATAATCAAAACAATCAAAAGTATTAGATCCTTCAAAAATAAAAAGATCATGTAAATTGAAATCAATGTCAGTTTTGTCATTAACCTCAATAGTTGATTCAATTAAAAAATCATAACTTCCTACATCAAACTCGGGCTTAAGATAATTTATGGAAATTTTTTGATTATTCTTTCTTTGATTAAAAATCAGTTCGAAATCCTTTATAAATTTAAATAAATCCAAAGTATCCATTTCATCATTTAAGTTACACCATGAATATTTAAATTGAGTTGAATACACCTCGGAATTATTTTCAATCGAACAAGAAGAAGAAAATAAAAAAATAATTAACAAAATTCTTTCGAAAAATTTTCGAGAAGATTTATTACTTTTAATGATCATTGTCAGTTCGATAACTTGTGATTATGAGTTTTGGCTCCATTATACTTAATGCAAAGATAATATATTCATGAGCGACTCTTTAAAAAATAAATTTCTTTTNTATTCTCCTACAGAATACGAAGAAAANGANTACTTTGCTAATGCCTTGATCTATGTGTGTGAAAATAATGATGAAGGTTCATTGGGGTTGATCGTAAATAGATCTATAGATGTTCAAATGGTTGATAATTTTTTAGATGTCAAAGAAAAGAAACATCTTAATCANAAAATAGCTTTAGGTGGGCCAGTAGAGTCNACTTCTATCTTTGTTCTNCACACNATAGATAAAGTTAATAAGCCTGATGTTCGGATAACAAATGAGATAGGTTTTTCATCAAATAAACAGGTGATAGAAAATATCCTTAAGGGTAAGTTTCCGGATAAATTTATAGTTTCTTTTGGATACACTGGATGGGGTCCAAATCAGCTAGAAAATGAAATAGCACAGAATGCATGGGAAATAACTGATGCCCATCAAGAAATTCTTTTTGATACTCCGAATAATTTAAAAATTAATAAATTAACTGAAGTTAGTGGTTTTGATCCTAGAATAATTAATCAAACTCAAGGTAGTTCATGAAATTTAAATTTTTCATTCTAATTTCGCTTTTCTTCAGTTTGCATACTCAGGCAACGCTTTCCATAAATGACAGTCATTCAAAACTAAATTTCTACCCTGAGAGTAATGAAATTAATGCCAATTCAGAAAACATTTTAACTATAGAAATTAGTATGGATAAGGGTTGGCATACTTATTGGATCAATCCAGGGGACTCAGGTGATCCTGCTGAGTTTGAATGGGAACTTCCTGAGGGATTTCAAATGAGTGGACCGATCTGGCCAAGTCCGGACAAAATTCCTTTCCCGCCTTTAATGACCTATGGCTTTGATGATCAAGTAATATTGCCTTTTATTCTTAAAACTCCAAAAATCATTCCCAAACAATTCGAAATAGGTTTAAAAGCAAATTGGCTTGTTTGTAAAGAAATATGCATACCTCAATCTGGATCAGGGAAAATCAAATTCCCCTATCAAAATGTAAATTCTCTGAGCAACGATCAATTAAAAGAAATTAAAACGCGAACCGTCCAAAAGATAAACCTTAAAAACTTTAAAGTTATTTCCGATAAGAACTTTGAGACATTCAATTTATCTTTTGACTATCCATCAAATATTTATGAGTCTTATTTTTTTCCTTATGAGTATGGATTTATAAATTATGCTGAACCACAAANTTTATCGAAAATTAATAATTCTTATAATTTGGAAATTCAGAAAGCTATTGATAACAAAGAACTTAATTTGTTATCCGGGGTTTTAAGTATTAAGACTCAAGATGGTGTTTTTAATTATGAAATCAAAGGCGATAGCAAGGTCCTTTTTCAAGAAAGTAACATTAATGAAATCTCTTTTTTTACAGCTCTATTGTTTGCATTAATCGGTGGGCTTATTCTGAATTTGATGCCTTGCGTCTTTCCTGTGCTATCTCTAAAGATATTTAACTTTATTGAAAAGTCTGATTCCCCGAAAGAAGTTAAAGCTCATGGATTAATCTTTGCTTCCGGAGCAATACTCACATTTTTATTAATTTGTAGCCTAATTTTATTATTCAAATATTTTGGAGTTCAGGTTGGCTGGGGATTTCAACTTCAATCGCCTATTTTTCTTACCTTGTTAATTTTCTTATTTATTTTTTTATCTGGTTTTTTTATTTCTTCTCTAAATCTTAATGTAGCTTTTTCTGGTAATGCAGTTTCAGGTTCATCTGGATACTCAGGTAGTTTCTTTACAGGGTTCCTTGCTGTAATAGTAGCAACTCCTTGCACGGCTCCCTTCATGGGTTCGGCACTTGGTTTAGCGCTGCTTCAACCTAGTTATCAAACTTATCCAATTTTTTTGTCTTTAGCGTTAGGTTTTTGTCTCCCCTATCTTGTTCTTAGTTTTAATCCTAGATTAATTTCATTTTTACCAAAACCAGGGCCTTGGATGGAAAATTTGAAACAATTTATGGCTTTCCCAATGGGATTGACGGCTATTTGGTTGTTCTGGATATTGTCAGCTCAGCTGAATAGATTTGACCTATCTCTAGTTTTAGTTGGATCTTTAGTCACAATCTTCATAGTTTGGCTTTCCAATCTAAAAANATCGGATAGACAGGTTCTTAATTATGTAAAAAATTTACTAATTGTTTTATCGATCATTTCATTAACTTTTTTTGTTCCNATGAGTTCAAGTTCTGAGGAAAGCTCAAAAGTTGAAACAATAATTGATACGAATGATTTTGAATTTCAGAATCCTACTTTTGTAAATTTTACAGCTGACTGGTGTATTACTTGTAAGGTGAATGAGGCCCGAGTATTAAAATCTTCCACTGTTTTAGAATATTTAGATACAAATAAAATTGATTACATTGTCTACGATTGGACTGAAAGAAATGAAAATATTTCAGCTGTTCTTGAAAGTTATGGAAGAAGCGGTGTTCCTTTGTATTTATTATTTAAAGGCGATGGAACTGATGCCATAATACTTCCAGAAATTCTTACAGAAACTATGGTTTTAAATGCTTTGAGAAAATTATGAAAAAACTTATCATCCTGCTCTTTCTTGTATCTTTAAATGTTTCAGCTTTTAATATCAATGATATAAATTTTATAAATTCAGAGGGAAAAGAGGTTGATCTTTCTCAAATAGACTCTGAAATCATTTTTGAATGGTCAAATCTAGAATGCCCCTACGTCAAAAGACATTACGGATCAAATAACATGCAAACTACTCAAAAGTTTGCCAAAAGTAAAAANGTNATTTGGATTACAGTGATTTCGTCTGCTGAAGGTAANCAAGGATATATTCAACCAAACGATGCNNTGAATACTTTTGCATCTTTTGGAAGTTTTCCTGATCATATTTTAGTTGATGAGAATGGTGACTTAGGTAAAAAATTTAATGCAAAAACCACGCCTCATATTTTCATTGCTGATAAAAATAAAAATATTGTTTATCAAGGTGCGATTGATGATGCTGGAGGTTCAAGGTTTTGGACAACNGACTTAAATCAATCTACTAATTTTGTAAAAAAAGTTGTAAATGATATTAAGTCGAACAAACCCCTGTCTGTTTCAAAAACGAGACCTTACGGTTGTTCAGTAAAATACGGATAATTTAGGCAACTATATACTCTCTCCACATATCGTCTTTATATTCGATTTGAGAGTTCTGGCCTTTTAATAGTGCTTTATAACTTGGTTTTATTGCCACAGGCGAAGGATCTAAAGATTTATCAGCTTTAGCAATATTGCAATCTTTNCATGCTGTAACGACATTCTCCCAGCTCGATCCNCCTCCTTTTGATTTTGGAATTATGTGATCTATGGTTAATTCCTTTCTTTGAAAGACTTCTTTGCAATATTGGCATGTGAACATATCCCTGAGAAAGACGTTGGATCTAGAAAATTTTACGTGATTTGTATACTTGTAATATTTCCTCAACATAATAATGCTTGGAACTTTGAGTTTCATGCTGGGTGAATGAACAAACCAATCTGGATGCTCTCTAACAATTATCACGTTTCTGGTAACGACTAANTTNATAGCAGTTTTCCAATCTACAACGGATAAAGGAAAGTAGCTTATAGGCTTTCCGTTTCCATTNAGTANCAAGCAATCCTGTGACATTNATTTAATATGTCANAGTCNNNAAAATTTGCAATAGTCTCATCTTGGAATATTCAAAGAATTTACAATCTTTCAATGTTAGAATACTTTCATGGAGTTTCTTGGCAATCATATCCTCTCCATAGATCAGTTTGANAAAGACGATATCGTNAAAGTTTTTTCAATNGCTGAAAAAATGATCCCATATGCTAACCGCGAGAAAAAAACTAGAGTCCTCCAGGGAGCTATCCTCAGTAATATGTTCTTCGAAGCCAGTACAAGGACAAGAATTAGTTTTGGAAGTGCTTTCAATCTTTTAGGCGGAGAGGTAAGAGAAACTACCGGCATTGAAGCTTCCTCTCTCGCAAAAGGTGAGTCTTTATACGACACTGCCAGAGTATTGAGCGGCTATAGCGATTTAATTGTCATGAGGCATCCTGAAAAAAATTCTGTCCAGGAATTTTCTGAGGCCTCAAGAGTNCCTGTNATCAATGCAGGAGATGGAGAAAATGAACACCCTAGTCAAGCTTTATTAGACTTATTNACCATCAAACTTGAACTGGAATCTAAAGGTAAGTCCATCGATGGAAGCAACATTGCTCTTGTTGGAGATTTAAAATTTGGAAGAGCCGTTCATTCTCTCTGTAAAGCATTAAATTTATTTGAAAATATATCCTTCAACTTAATATCGCCTGAACAATTAAAACTTCCTCCTGAAATTAGACAAGATCTAGTCTATAACGGAATGAAAATAAATGAATTCAATTCNATAGAGTCNGGTATTGGTGATGTAGATATTATTTATGTCACCAGNGTTCAAGAAGAAAGATTTGATTCTCCTAAAGAGGCTAATAAATACAAAGGCCTTCTTAAACTAAATCAAAATATCTACACTGAAAATTGTGAGCCAAATACAGTTATTATGCATCCACTTCCAAGAGACTCTCGTCCTGATGCTAATGAACTTGATACTGATATGAATGAAAATCCTAACCTAGCCATATACAGGCAGACGGATAATGGTCTTCTCGTTCGTATGGCTTTGATCTCTCTTATTCTTGGAGTTGATCAAACTCTATCGGATTATGACGAAGATATTTCGTGGGTATCTAGTAAAAAATCTAACTGACTTTTGGAAGATCGTTCCAAGAAGTTGTATATCTAGGTGATTGGATCTCTCTCTTCATTGACCATTTTCTCTTAATCCCCTGAGCTAAAAAATAAACCGGCGGTAATCCCTTCTTATTTATTTTATCTATGGTATTCATGAGTTGATCGCTGTGTAAGGTCCTTTCTTTAGGGTAAAAAAAATCATACTGCTGAATTTGATCATCATAAAAATCTGAAAGTAATATTCCTGCCTTTATATAATTAAAACCCGATCTATATATGGCTCTGAGACTCTTTTTTGCATTTTGAATAATATCTCTAGTATCGCTAGTTGGAGCAATCAACCTAGTTGTTCCTGAGTTTCTATATTGTCTATCTTGCGTCCTGAAAGGATTTGTTCTGATAAAAACAGAAACATAAAGACATCTTCTATTTTCTCTCCTAAGCTTAGCTGCTGCTCGTGCTGCATAGTCGCTTACCGCCTCTTCTAAAGTCCTCAAATCATCTACCCTTTTACTAAAGGTTCGACTAACCACAATTTGTTTTTTTGCAGATGGCTGGTCTTCGAGGCCAATGCAAGGTTCCCCCCTAAGTTCTCTAACTGTTTTTGCAAGAACTATGTTGAAGTTATTTCTTACGTATTTTGTATCTATCATTGCAAGATCTAGGGCAGTCCTAATACCAATTTGGTTTAATCTTTTGTGAATCTTTCTGCCTACTCCCCAGACTTCTTGGACAGGCACCAAATTTAATAGTTTTTTTTGTCTTTCCGGTTTAGATAAATCCACTACCCCTTGCGTAGCTGGATAATATTTGGCTCCATAACTTGCTATTTTAGATAAAGTTTTAGTTGGAGCGATGCCTACTCTTACGGGCATTCCCGTCCATTGTTTAATTGTTTCTTTGCATTGCATTCCAAAATCCTGCAGATTTTGACAATTATTAACTCCCGTTAAATCTAAAAAGGCTTCATCAATACTATAGATTTCTATATTAGGAGATAGTCGTTCCAGCGTTGTCATTATGCGTGCCGATATATCGGCATAAAGCTCATAATTAGAAGAAAAGGCATAACCTCCTTTTTTGGTATAAGAAGACTCAATCTGATACCAAGGATCACACATCTTAATACCAAGCTTTTTGGCCTCTTTTGAGAGAGCCACTACACAGCCATCATTATTTGATAAAACGACCACTGGTTTATCTTTTAGATCTGGTCTAAAAACTCTCTCGCAAGAAGCATAAAAGCTGTTGCAATCTACTAAAGCAAACATCTCTTAATCAAAATTGATTGATGGCGGCCAATACAACGCCAATTATTTCAAAATCTTCCTTTTTATCTATTTTAATAGGCGGATATTTAATATTTTCTGCNANNAATCTAGGCTCAGGATAAAGTTGTAATCGTTTACAGGTATAAGATCCGTCGACCGAAGCGATGACTATCTTGCCGTCAGTTGGCTCGATACTTCGGTCGACTATTAAAATTGCATCGTTATGTATACCCACATTAATCATAGAATCTCCCGCAGCTCTTAAAAAATAGGTCGCAGCTGAATTCTTTACCAGATACTCATTTAAATCTATTGATCTCTCTACGTAATCATCTGCAGGACTAGGCCAACCAACAGCAATTTTGTCATTGAAAAGAGGCAGATTTACCCTGCGCTTTTGATCTTCAGATATCATTCGCAAAAAATAAAAAAATTAAGTACTGTATAAATATACAGTATATTGCTTAATAATAAAAGTGGGCTTATCTAGATTATTTTTGCTACTTTAACTGCAGATGAAGATCCCCACCCTACAATTTTCATCCAGAAGTTTAGAAGGAATCCAGGAGTAGATCTTTTTTTAATTGCAGACTCATTTTTATGCTCAATCTCATCATCCTGACAGGATTGGAGGAGATCTATAAGGGCTTGATCAGGATCATTCTGTGCCCTTAAGTATTTGAGTTGTTCTTCGTAATGATCTTCTACAAAAGACTCAACTGCTTCGATTGTTGCAAAAACTATTCTGGGGCCAAAGAGAGAAGGAAGAAAACCTAGAAGATAGCCAGCAACTTTCCAAATGCCAACTAACTTGCTTCTTTTGCTTACCGGAAGAACTTCTTCTATCTTTCGTAAATGTTCTTTTTCTGTTTCTAAATGTCTTTTTGAAAACTCAACCAAAGCCGGGTCTTTAGCAATGGAGAGAATCCCTTTATATATGTAAACAGCGCCTACTTCGCCAGCATGATCAGAACGAAGAAAAGATTCGAGCAATTTATTCATCAAAGAATAATATCTGTAATTTGTCTTATAAGATAATTCTAAAATGGTAGACACGCCCGGACTCGAACCGGGGACCCCTACCATGTCAAGGTAGTACTCTAACCAACTGAGCTACGTGTCTATATATTTCTGGGAACGAATTCTAGCACAGTTGCATTGATGCAATATCTGGGAAGTCCATTAGGCCCATCCTGAAAAACGTGTCCNAGATGAATTCCTGAAGATTTAGATTTAATTTCAACCCTAGTCATTCCATAACTATAGTCCATGTGCTCTGTAACCGATCCATCTACTGGTTTAGTAAAAGATAACCATCCCGTTCTGGAATTAAATCNGTCTTTTGTATCAAAAAGAGGAGCTCCGCTAAGCTTATCAATGAAAACTCCCTCCGGAGTATCTTTAAATAACTCATATTCTTTGCAAAAGACTGGATCCGTTCCTTGATTAAAAGCAACGCTATAGGCTTCACTTTCTCCTAATTTAAAAATACCAAGGGCCTTATAGAAGTTTTCTCTTTGNACAAANCCTTGAAGAGAAAATTTCTCAACTCCATCTTCAATAAAAAAGATAGTTGGTGTTGCCCAAGTAGGAGATGATAATTGAAGATCATGTAAATCTGAGGAATATCTATAATGTAACGGGATTGAACCTTCATAATCAGACAAAACTTCATTTTTGAGCTTAGTGCAGTAAGGACAAAATTCTGAATCCAAAACTAAAATATACTTGCCAGCAAGTAAATAACTGTTATCAATCTTAGGTTTTTCAACTTCTTCAAACACAATACCGGTTGAATGATCTGGACAGTANCCATTAGGATTCTTAACTAAGTAATCTTGATGATATTCTTCTGCAGGATAAAACTTTTTNAATTTCTTTATNTNTGTNACTATATCTCCATAACCTTCTTTTCTTAGCAGTATTTGATATTCATCTTTTAGCTCGATGGATAACATTTCTTCGGATTGATCATTAAATAATATTAGAGATCGGTATTGAGTTCCTATGTCGTTACCTTGTCTATTTTTTTGCGTTGGATCATGCAGTTCAAAGAAGAACTTAATTAAATCGGTTAAGGAAATTGAATTCCTATCGTATGTAACCTGNACAACCTCAGCAAAATTATCAGGATTGAATTTATTTTTAAACTTTGTTATTTCNGAATATCTAGGTTCAAGACCAATACCGTCGGCGTAACCAGATTCAACGTTTATCACTCCTGATAATTCTGCAAATTTTTTCTCAACACTCCAGAAACATCCGGCTCCAAAAACAATTTTGTCTTCATGGATGGTTATATTTTTTGAAGAAAAAGTAGTGGATGCAAAAATAGCTATCAAAAATAGTAAGGACTTAAAGGGATTTGGCAAGCAAACCATTCGTAAAAAAGAGAAATTTATCCTTGTTCTTCTGTGATTGTAATTACAGTAGGAGAGCAGTTATCGATCTGCAAGGTTTCTATTTGTTCGAGTAATAATTGAAGTCTTCTAAACTCGTACACAGCTGGGTTAACGGATTCAGAACCGACACCAAAATAGTTCTTTCCAGTTAGAGGATTGTTTGTCCTAAATCCAAAAAAAACAGATGACACATTTCTATCGGCTTCATTAACTAGCTTATCCGCAAGATCCTCTACAATATTAGATACTCTTACAGATTCTTCTGATAAT
>FUFK010044408.1_pt1:30000-31302 | contig 31302 bp, 30 predicted proteins | sample 1021851 | NCBI WGS metagenome assembly FUFK01 (sample SAMEA51879418, study PRJEB19060) | metagenome | reverse complement strand
GGGGAAGTCGTTACGCCATTCGTGCAGGTCGGAACTTACCCGACAAGGAATTTCGCTACCTTAGGACCGTTATAGTTACGGCCGCCGTTTACTCGGGCTTCAATTCGGAGCTTGCACTCCTCCTCTTAACCTTCGAGCACCGGGCAGGCGTCACACCCTATACGTCGTCTTGAAGCCGACTTAGCAGAGTGCTGTGTTTTTGCTAAACAGTCGCTACCCCCTGGCCTGTGCCCCCCACAAAGACTTGCGTCGATATGGGGCCTCCTTCTTCCGAAGGTACGGAGGCAATTTGCCGAGTTCCTTCAGGATACTTCTCTCAAGCGCCTTGGTATACTCTACCTGACCACCTGTGTCGGTTTCGGGTACGGTCTATAGTGAAGAGGCTATTTCCTGGAACCGCTTGGCTGCCCTCTCAATCCAATAAGAGAAAACAACTTCCACGATCCGTCACACATCTTCAGGCCCACGAATATTTACGTGGTTCCCATCGACTACCCCCTTCGGGCTCGTCTTAGGGGCCGGCTAACCCTGCGCCGATTAGCGTTGCGCAGGAACCCTTGGTCTTTCGGCGACAGGGCATCTCACCCTGTTTGTCGCTACTCATGTCAGCATTCGCACTTCCGATACGTCCAGCGTCGGTTACCCTTCGCCTTCACTCGCTTACGGAACGCTCCGCTACCGCTCAGAATAAATTCTGAACCCTAAGCTTCGGTGCATATCTTTAGCCCCGTTACATCTTCGCCGCAGGAACCCTTGTTTAGACCAGTGAGCTGTTACGCTTTCTTTAAAGGATGGCTGCTTCTAAGCCAACCTCCTGGTTGTTTTGGGATTCCCACATGCTTTCCCACTTAGATATGACTTGGGGACCTTAGCTGTAGGTTAGGGCTGTTTCCCTTTTGACGACGGACCTTAGCACCCGCCGTCTGTCTGCCGGATAAGACTCGATGGTATTCGGAGTTTGGTTAGGTTTGGTACCGCTCGCGCAGCCCTAGCCCATCCAGTGCTCTACCCCCATCGGCATACATCCGACGCTCTACCTCAATAGATTTCGCGGAGAACCAGCTATTTCCCGGCTTGATTGGCCTTTCACCCCTAAACACAGCTCATCCGAGAATTTTTCAACATTCACCGGTTCGGTCCTCCAGTGCATGTTACTGCACCTTCAACCTGGCCATGCCTAGATCGCCGGGGTTCGGGTCTAATCCATCATACTCAGTCGCCCTATTCAGACTCGCTTTCGCTGCGCCTACACCTAACGGCTTAAGCTTGCATGGTAGATTAAGTCACTGACCCATTATGCAA
>FUFK010044408.1_pt1:0-25000 | contig 31302 bp, 30 predicted proteins | sample 1021851 | NCBI WGS metagenome assembly FUFK01 (sample SAMEA51879418, study PRJEB19060) | metagenome | reverse complement strand
CATGTCCACCGCGCGGGGGGTATGGCGGAGCGCCGCCTTGCCCCGCACACGCATCCCTCCCACATAGCCGGGCATGCCACCCGACTACGCTTTACCCGCCCGGCCCGACGATCCCGAAGGCTGGGTGACGATCCGGCGCTTCCTTCCCTATCTGTGGCCCGCCGACAATCCCTCGCTCAGGCGTCGGATCGCCGGTGCGATGGTGTTCGTGCTGCTGGCCAAGGGCACGATGCTGGCACTGCCCTTCGCCTACAAGGGTGCGGTCGATGCCATGACCACACCCGCGAACGAAACCGCGATGGTCGCGCTGGCCTTTGTCATCGCCTATGCCGCCGGGCGCCTCGCCGCCGTGGTGTTCGACAATCTGCGCAACATCACCTTCGAACGCGTCGGGCAGGATGCCACGCGCCAGCTCGCCGAGGACACCTTCCGGCGGCTGCACCAGCTGTCGCTGCGCTTCCACCTTGCGCGCCGCACGGGCGAAGTGACCAAGACGATCGATCGCGGGACCAAGAGCATCGACACGATGCTGTACTTCCTGCTGTTCAACATCGCGCCGACCGCCGTCGAGCTGGTGGCGGTCGGAGTGATCTTCTATCTCAATTTCGGGTGGGAACTGGTCGCCGCCACCGCGCTGACCGTGGCTGCCTATATCACGCTGACGCGCAAGGTCACCGAATGGCGCAACGAACTGCGCCGGCGGATGAACGAACTAGACGGCACCGCGCTCGCCCGCTCGGTCGACAGCCTGCTCAATTACGAAACGGTCAAATATTTCGGCGCCGAGACGCGCGAGCACGCGCGCTATGCCGAATCCGCGCGGTCCTATGCCGATGCAGCGGTCCGCAGCCAGAACTCGCTCGGCCTGCTCAACATCGGCCAGGCGGTCATCATGAACCTGCTGATGGGCGGCGCGATGGGGTTCACCGTGTGGCAATGGAGCAAGGGCGTGCTGACCACCGGCGATCTGGTGCTGGTGAACACCTATCTGATCCAGCTGTTCCGCCCGCTTGACATGCTCGGCATGGTGTACCGGACGGTCCGGCAGGGGCTGATCGACATGGCGGAGATGTTTCGCCTGATCGATACCGAGACCGAAGTGAAGGACGCACCCGCTGCGCCCGCGCTGGTGGTCCGCCAGCCGACTGTGCTCTTCGACGATGTCCATTTCGGATATGAACCGGACCGCGAGATCCTCCACGGGCTCAGTTTCGAAGTCCCCGCGGGCAAGCATGTGGCGATCGTCGGCCCGTCGGGCGCGGGCAAGAGCACGATCGGGCGGCTGCTGTTCCGGTTCTACGATCCGTGGCAGGGGCGCATCCTGATCGACGGGCAGGACATCGCGCAAGTGACGCAGGCCAGCCTGCGCGGGAGCATCGGCATCGTTCCCCAGGACAGCGTGCTGTTCAACGACACCATCGGCTACAACATCGCCTATGGCCGCGGGGGTGCGTCGCGCGAAGCGGTGGTCGCGGCAGCGGCCGATGCGTCGATCATGCCCTTTATCGAACGCCTTCCCGACGGGCTCGATACCGAAGTGGGTGAACGCGGGCTGAAACTGTCGGGCGGTGAGAAACAACGGGTCGCGATCGCGCGCACGCTGGTCAAGAACCCCCCGATCCTGCTGCTGGACGAAGCGACGAGCGCGCTGGACAGCCGGACCGAGCAGGAGATTCTCGCCACGCTGCACCGCGTGTCCGAAGACCGCACCACGCTGGCCATTGCCCACCGCCTGTCGACGATCGCCGATGCCGACCGCATCCTGGTGCTCGACCAGGGCCGACTGGCCGAAAGCGGCACCCATGCCGAGCTGCTGCAGGCGCGCGGACTGTATGCCGAAATGTGGGCCCGCCAGCAGGCGGAACGCAGCGACTAGGCACTGTCCCGGGCCGCAACCGATCGGCACGGCGCAGGCCGCCAATGTGCGCGCATCTTGTGCTGCAATGCAACATCGTTCATAGGGCGGTGCGAATTCTGCGCGCCGGTCTGCGCGCGCCATTTTCCGAACCTGACAGGACATTCCCCATGCTCGACCGTGCCGCGATCCACCGCGACTGGTTCTCCAACATCCGCGCCGACGTGCTCGCCGGGCTCGTCGTCGCGCTGGCGCTGATACCCGAGGCGATCGGCTTCTCGATCATCGCCGGGGTCGATCCGCGCGTCGGGCTCTATGCCTCGGTCGCGATCGCGATGGTGATTGCCTTTACCGGCGGACGCCCGGGCATGATCTCCGCAGCGACTGCGGCGGTGGCCGTGGTGGTGGTGCCGCTGGTGCGCGACCACGGGGTCGAATATCTCTTCGCCGCGACCATTTTGATGGGGGTATTCCAGGGCATTGCCGCGCTGCTGCGGCTCGACCTGCTGATGCAGTTCGTCAGCCGTTCGGTCATCACCGGCTTCGTCAACGCGCTGGCGATCCTCATCTTCATGGCGCAGTTGCCGCAGCTCGACCCGAGCAATGCAGGGATCGGCTGGGTAACCTATGCCATGGTCGCGGCCGCGCTGGCGATGATCTACCTGATCCCGAAGGTCACCACCGCCGTGCCCAGCCCGCTGATCGCGATCATCGTGCTCACCGCGCTGACGATATTCCTCGATGCGCCGGTCAATACGGTCACCGACATGGGCGAACTGCCCGAAGGCCTGCCCTATTTCGCGCTGCCCGATGTGCCGCTGAACTGGGAAACGCTGGCCATCATCGCCCCCTATTCGGCGACCATGGCCGCGGTCGGCCTGCTCGAATCGCTGCTCACCGCCCAGATCGTCGACGACATGACGCATACCGGCAGCAACAAGCGCCGTGAAAGCGGCGGCCAGGGGATCGCCAATATCGTCGCGGCCTTCTTCGGCGGCATGGGCGGCTGCGCGATGATCGGCCAGTCGGTCATCAACGTGACCAGCGGCGGCCGCGGCCGGCTGTCGACCTTTACCGCCGGCCTGTCGCTGCTGATCCTGCTCGCGCTGCTCGGCGACCTTGTCGGCCAGGTGCCGATGCCCGCGCTGGTGGCGATCATGATCATGGTGTCGATCGGCACCTTCTCGTGGAACTCGATCCCCAATATCGGCAAGCACCCGTGGCAGAGCTCGGTGGTCATGCTGACCACGGTTGCCGTCGTGGTGGCCACGCACAACCTCGCGCTAGGCGTGTTGGCGGGCGTGATCCTGTCGGGCGTGTTCTTCACCCACAAGGTGATGACCATGTTCGAGGTCGTCCGCGAACGCGACGGGGAAACCGCGACCTACCGCGCCAAGGGGCAGATCTTCTACGCCAGCGTCGAACGCTTCGAAGCCGCGCTCGGGCCCGAGAGCATCATGCCCGATCCGGCCGACCACGTGATCATCGACGTGTCGAAAGCGCATTTCTGGGACATCAGCGCGGTCGGCGCGCTCGACAAGGTGGTCGAACGCATGCGCCGCAATGGCCGCAGCGTGCAGGTCGTCGGGCTCAACCGCGCGAGCAGCGATCTGGTCGACAAGTTCGCGCTGACCGACAAGACGGGTGTCGAAATCGGGCTGGCCCCGCATCCGTAAGCCAAATGTCGGGGGCGGTGGCCGCCCCTGCGGGCCGCTGCTGATACGCAGCTGCGGACATGAAAAAGGGCGGGCACGGTCAATCCGCGCCCGCCCTTTTTAGTGCATTCGCCGAAGCCTAGTCCGCTTTCAGCGCTTCCAGCAGCTTCTCGGCCGCAGGCTCGCTCGACGGCGGGTTCTGGCCAGTGATGAGCAGGCCGTCCTGGACGACATAGGGTTCGAAGACGCCCTGCTTGGAAAAGGTCCCGCCCTGCTCGATCAACACGTCTTCGAGCAGGAAGGGCACGACATCGGTCAGGCCGACCGCGTCTTCTTCCTGATTGGTGAAGCCGGTGACCTTGCGTCCCTTGACGATCGGGTCGCCATTCGGCGCGGTGACGTTCTTCAGCACGGCAGGCGCATGGCAGACCAGCGCTACCGGCTTGCCGGCGGCCAGCGTGTCTTCGATCACGGCTTTCGAAACCGCGCTCTCGGCAAGGTCCCAGAGCGGCCCGTGACCGCCCGGGTAGAAGACGCCGTCGAACGATGCGACATNGACATCCGCGAGTTTCTCGGTCGAGGCCAGCTGCGCCTGCGCCTCGCTGTCCTTCTTGTACCGTTCGGTCGCCGCGGTCTGCGCATCGGGCTCGTCGGACTTGGGATCCAGCGGCGGCTTGCCGCCGGCCGGGCTGGCCAGCGTAATGTCATGCCCCGCATCCTTGAGGACGTAATAGGGGGCAGCGAATTCCTCGAGCCAGAAGCCCGTCTTGTCGCCTGTGTCGCCGAGCTCGTCGTGGCTCGTCAGAACCATAAGAATTTTCATAGCGTTCGTCCTTTCGGGGGGTTTTGGGCGTGGCCGGAGTGTTCCGGCGCTTCACCAAAGGAACACACGTCGCGCGCTTCGGTTTCGCTCTATTCGAGTGGCCGGTCCCGGCCCGGAAGCTGGCGCCGATCGTCAGGCCCCGGCCNCCAGGGCGCGCAGCACGTCGAGTGCCTCCGCAGCGCGGGCGCAAGGTACGAAGGCGTGATCATGGTGGAATGCCGCGATCATATTGCAGGCGATCCCGGCATTGGCCAGCGCGCCCGACACGGCGGAGGTCAGTCCGACACCTTCAAGGTCGGAATGCACCGTCAGCGTGATCCTCGCGAAGTCGGGGCCCTCGATGCCCAGTTCACCTGCTACATCGGCAGGAACGATCGCCGTTACGCCCTCGTCCTCGCGGAAGGTACCGATCGCCGCGCCGAGCAATTGCGGCGCCGTGTCCGGTTGCACGAGCACGAAGCGCCAGCGGCGCGGGTCGAGCCGGGGCGCCATGGCGGCGATCATCGCCCGGCCACCGCGCACCGGCCCGTCCATTACAGGATGTATTTGCTGAGGTCGGCGTCGCCCGCCAGCGTTTCGAGCCGTTCGCGTACATAGGCTGCATCGATCGTGATCGTCTCGCCGGTCCGGTCTTCGGCCTCGAAGCTGATATCCTCGAGCAGGCGTTCCATCATCGTCTGCAAGCGCCGGGCGCCGATGTTCTCGACCGTCTCGTTGACCCGCGCCGCCAGCTTGGCGACTTCGGCGATCGCGTCCTCGGTGAAGTCGAGCGTGACGTCCTCCGTGCCGATCAGCGCGCGGTACTGTTCGACCAGATTGGCGCGCGTTTCCTTGAGGATGCGGACGAAGTCCTCTTCGGTCAGCGCGCGCAGTTCGACGCGGATCGGCAGGCGGCCCTGCAGTTCGGGCAGCATGTCGCTGGGCTTTGAAACGTGGAACGCGCCCGACGCGATGAACAACACGTGGTCGGTCTTCATCGGNCCGTATTTGGTCGCCACCGTGGTGCCTTCGATCAGCGGCAGCAGGTCGCGCTGCACNCCTTCGCGGCTGACCGANCCNCCGCGCACGTCGCTGACNGCGATCTTGTCGATCTCGTCGAGGAAGACGATGCCGTTGGTTTCCGCATTCTCCACCGCGACGCGGTTGACGTCGTCCTGGTCCATGCGGTTTTCGGCCTCTTCATCGACCAGCCGGTCCCATGCATCGGGCACCTTCAGCTTGCGGCGCTTGAGCGGGCTCTTGCCCATGGCCTTGCCGAACATGTCGGACAGGTCGATCATCCCGACCCCGCCGGGCATGCCGGGGATATCCATCGGCGAGCTGGGNGCCTCGCGCACTTCGATCTCGACTTCGGTATCGTTCATCGAATTGTCGACGATCCGCTGGCGGAACGCCTCGCGCGTCGCTTCGCTGGCATTGTCGCCGACCAGCGCGGTCAGCAGCCGTTCCATCGCGGCCTTGCTCGCGGCCTCGCGCACCGCCTCGCGGCGGCGGTCCTTTTCGAGGCGGATCGCTTCCTCGACCAGGTCGCGCGCGATCTGGTCGACATCGCGGCCGACATAGCCGACCTCGGTGAACTTGGTCGCCTCGATCTTGATGAAGGGGGCCTCGGCCAGCTTGGCCAGCCGCCGGCTGATCTCGGTCTTGCCGCAGCCGGTGGGGCCGATCATCAGGATGTTCTTGGGGGTCACCTCGTCGCGCAGCTCGGGGCCGAGCTGCTGGCGGCGCCAGCGATTGCGCAGCGCCACGGCGACCGCGCGCTTGGCATCCTTCTGGCCGATGATGTGTTCGTCCAGCGCGGCGACGATCGCCTTGGGGGTCAGTGCTTGTGTCATGTCTTCCTATCGTCANCCCGGCGNNAGCCGGGACCTGTCTCGATTTGGCGCTCGGCCGAAAGCGATCCCGGCTTTCGCCGGGATGCCGCAGATCAAACCGTTTCGACGGTCACATTGCCGTTGGTGAACACGCAGACATCGGCGGCAACCGCCATGGCCTTGCGCGCGATGGTTTCGGCGTCGTCCTCGTAATCGACCAGCGCCTTGGCCGCGCTGAGCGCGTAATTGCCGCCCGACCCGATGGCCGCGATACCGCCTTCGGGTTCCAGCACATCGCCATTGCCGGTGAGGACCAGCAGGTTTTCCTCGTCCGCCACGATCATCAACGCTTCGAGATTGCGCAGGTACTTGTCCATGCGCCAGTCCTTGGTCAGCTCGACCGCGGCGCGCAGGAGCTGGCCATTGTACTGCTCGAGCTTCTTCTCGAGCCGTTCGAACAGCGTGAAGGCATCGGCAGTCGCGCCGGCGAAACCGGCCACGACCTTCTCGCCTTCGCCGATCCGGCGCACCTTGCGCGCATTGGGCTTCATCACGGTGTTACCCATGGAAACCTGCCCGTCGCCGGCGATGACCGTGGCACCGCCGCGCTTCACGCCGATAATGGTGGTGGAATGCCACTGGGTCAGCCCGTGGCGATTGTCTCTATCATCCATGCGCGCGATATGGGGCGCGCGCGGCGGGGGTCAAGCCGGGGCAGGCCCGCAGGCTTACTGCCCCTGGCCCAGGCCCGGCTGGCCGACTGCACCGATATTGCCGAACAGGTCTTCGAGGAAGCTGCGTTCGCGGCCCAGCGTGGGCGTCTCGTCGCCATCGGGGCGCAGGTAGACCACCTGGTCCATGCCCGTACGCTCGGCCGAAACGACATTGCCCGCGGCATCGAATTTCACTGCCAGCACCGAATGCTCGCGAATCCGCGGGCGAACGAAGGGTTTGCGGCCCGTCGTGCTCGACACGTAGTACCAGGTCTTCTCGCCATACTGGCTTTCGAAGGTCGGACGCCCCAGCGTACCGGTGACGCTGCGCTCATTGTCGATCCCGGGCTGGACCGATTGCACCAGCGTGGCATCGACGATGTAGCCACGCGGCTCGCGGATCGCGGTGCAGCCCGTCGCGGCGATGGCGGCAGCGCCGATTGCGGCAAGGCCCAGAATTTTCGACCTGTTCATGGGAACAGCAAATCTCCGTCTTTCGGCAGGCGCTTGGCCGCAGGCGGCCACCTCCCTATATGCTTGGCCCACGCCTTAATCCGAAAGCGCCAGCCCATGCAACTCGGCATTGGGGGGCGCTTGGGGATCGCGGCCTGTATTGCCGCTGAACGGAGTTGTTTGTGTCCTTCCTAGCCCGCCTTTTCGGCAACGTCTTTTCCCTTGGCCCCGACCCGCGCGAAGAGTGGCGCCCCCTGTGGCAGCGCACCGTTGCCGAAGCCCGCGATCCCGACTGGTATCGCATGTGCGGCGTCGCCGACAGCGTCGAGGGTCGCTACGACATGATCACGCTGGTGCTCACGCTGGTCATGCTGCGGCTGGAAGACGAAGGCGGGATGGCCGCCAGCACCGCGCGGCTGACCGAACTGTTCGTCGAGGACATGGAGGGGCAGCTGCGCGAAGCCGGAATCGGCGATCCCACCGTAGGCAAGAAGATCAACGCGCTGATGGAAAGCATGAACGGCCGCATCGGCGCCTATCGCGAAGGATTGCGCAGCGATCCGAAGGTGCTGGTCGAAGCCGTGCGCCGCAATGTCACCATGGCGCAGCCCGACGAGGCCGAGGCGCTGGTCCAGCGCATGGCCGCGCTGCATGCCCGGCTCGAGCGGACGAGCATGGATCAGCTGCGGGCGGGTGAGTTTGCCGCATGAGCGCACCCGAACTCAGCCGTCCGGTCAAACCGCGCGCCCTGCCTGCAGGGCCATTGACCGTTGACGCCGGCGAGACCGAACGCGCAGCGCTGGCTGCGCGGTTCGGCGTCACCGCTATCCCGGCGCTTACCGCCACCGTGGATTTCGGCACCAAGGATGATGCCGTGCTGGCAGAAGGCACATTGGCCGCGACCATCACCCAGCCCTGCGCGGTCACGCGCGAGGAACTGAGCTATGACGTGAGCGAGCCGCTCATGCTGCGCTTCGTGCCCGCCGGATCGGTGCCCGACTATGCGCCCGACGAGGAAATCGAGCTCGACGCCGAGGATCTCGACCAGATCGAATACGAAGGCGATGCGTTCGATCTGGGCGAAGCGATCGCGCAGACGCTCGCGCTGGCGATCGATCCCTATCGCGAAGGTCCGGGCGCCGAGGAAGCGCGCCGCAAGGCCGGCATCGTAAGCGACGAGGAACAGGCCCCNAGCGGNCCGNTGGCCGAGGCGCTGGCNGCNNTGAANAAGGACCAGGCATGACGGCGCTNACGATCACCCCCATGGCCTCGCTCGAGGAGCTTGTTCCGGCGCTCGCGGCNGANGGGCTGCCGGTGGATGATATCGAAGACGACGGGCGCGCGTTTTTCGCCTTCCATCACGCGGGTCGCTGTATCGGTTTCGGGGGGATCGAGGGCGATGGCCNGGACCGCATTCTGCGCTCGGTCGTCATCCTCGGCGCGGCGCGCGGTCGGGGCACAGGGCGCGAGGCCGTCGCGCTACTGGAAAGCGAGGCGCGCCGTCAGGGNGTCGCCCGGCTGCATTTGNTGACCACCACCGCAGCGGACTTTTTCCGCAAGCTGGGTTACCGCGATCACGACCGCGAGGATGCGCCCGCAGCGGTCGCATCCTCGCGCGAATTCGCCGCGCTGTGCCCTGCCAGCGCCGAATATCTGGTCAAGCCGCTGTAACCCATCAGAACGGAAGATCGTCGGCGAGGCCGTCGTAGTTCGAACCGCCGCCGGGCCCGATGCCGCGCCGCTCTGGCCGCGTGGGTCGTCAGTTNCGCTCGAACCAGTACAACGTTCGCGTTGGCAGCACATCCACTGCCTTCACGATCCGCGCGCGCTGCGACAGCAGGTTGGCGAAGGTTTCGTTGCGATAGTCCGGGAAGATATCCGGCCGTTGGGACAGCAACAGCTGCACCATCGCGTCTTCCTTGTGGGGGAATTCAATCACCCCGGCAGGCGCAAGGGACACGAGCCAGTCGACTGCCATGTCGAGCGGTACGTTGCGCCCGATGGCAATGTGGTGAATGAACGCGAGTGCCAGAAGCGCATCGGGCTGGGCGCGCCCGGCAAGGCCCATCCGCTCCGCCTCCCCCCAGCCCTGCGAGGGACTTGGATTGGCTGCATCGAGCCACAGCGGCAGCAGATCGAGCTGTTCCAATTGCGCGCGCTTGAAGGCAATTTCCAATGCGCCGTGGTCGAAATCGAAACCGATGACCTTCCCGGCCCCGGCCTCTAGCGCCGACTTCGAATAATCGCCCGTATTGCAGCCGAGATCGTAGAGCAGGCCCGGCTTGATGGCGGCGACCACCTCCTTGACCAGATCGTGCTTGGCCTCGGCTTCGGGAGCGGCGTAACTGGTGTTGTTCGCGTAGTCGCCCCACACCGTCTTGTGCGACGGGACTTCCATTTTCGCGATGGCCCCGCGCAGCCCGCGAAGCATGCCTTCGAAGCTCGAGCGCGGCAGGCGCGCCTCGCGGTACCGCGACGACCCCGTCGTCGTCTGCACCGACCGGTTCTGCAATGTCGCCTGGGCGATAACGTGGGTCAGCACGGTCCAGTTGAGCCGCTTCCTCAGCGGAACGAGTTTGGCCAGGTCTTCCGGCGCAATGCCTTCGAGCGATCCGCGGAACCAGTGGTTCGGCTGGAGATCGAGCATCGACCACATCAGCAGCGGATTGAGGAACTGCATGCAGAACTGGCGATGCGCGGCCCAGATCTCGCCGTCCTCGTACGGGCGGATCGACAGATGGTCGATATGGACCGGTCGAGTCCCGTCGAATTGCATGTTGTAAGCAGTCGCATCGCTGAGCGTGAAGTCCTGGGACAGAAGCTCGAGATGCAGGTCGAGATGCGCCAGCGCCGCCGCCTTGTGCAGGCTGAAGCTCCATTCATACGGATATGAGATGAACGGGATCTGCGGATGGGAAAGGAGCACATCGGCCTGTTCGATCCCTACTTGCGATGCCTGTTCGGTCACATCGGTGAAATCGACTAGCCGGCCCCTCTCGACCAGTTTTCGCATGACGCCGGATTCATCCGCTCGTGCAAAATTGCTCGCCGCGTTACCCGTTATCGAGCGGAACACCTTCTCGCCGACGCGGAATATTCGACCGCCCGGATCGCGAAACGAACCGGGGTCCAGGACTGCGCTGGCGCTCATTCTTCGCCGCTGGGTTTCTGGCGGCTAAACAGCGCTTTCACCTTGTACAGCGAAGTGCGGAAGAACAGCGTCGCACCGGCAACTGCACCGATCGCCGCCTGCAGGACAATGCTGCCCGTCGCGGGATCGATATACGCGTGGGCCGGCGCAGATAGACTGAGCATGGCGGCAAGGCCAACGAGCGAAACCATGGTTCTGTGATACATCGAGATTCCTTCGCAAGGGGTCTGGGCTGTGGTCAAACGTGAAGCGGTTTGGCTAAAATCTTATTAATTTACCGGGTAAAACCCGGCAGCGGCCGCCACTCGCGCGGGGTGCCCGCCGCATCTGTCACCGCCACCTGGTCCACCGCGGGCGCGGGCCGCGGGGCTGCAGCGAACTCGCGGGCGCGGAAATCGGCCATCAACCGGCCGAGAGAATGCGTTCCGGGCACCTCGCCCGGGCTTTCACCGGGAACGCGGATCGCGAAAAAGGCCGAATAGGACATCAGCAACTCGCGCGGCGAAAGCTGTGGCCCGTCAACAAATGGCTGCGTAGGAGCAATCCGCGATCCGTGATCGCCGTGGATCAGGACGATCGCCTCGCGGCCTGCGGGAGTGCGATCGAGCGCATCGAGCAGCCGCTCGAGCCGCTGCTGGAGACAGCGCACCTGGTCGGCATAGCCTTGTTCGCGCGCAGCGGCATTGCCCGGCCCGTGTTCATCGAGCCACCGGGATTCGGGTTTCACCGTGCAATCGGCGGCTAGCATATAGGGATCATGCGGCAGCAGAATATGTGCGAACTTCACTTCCTCCTCGCGCAAACCGGCGACTTCAGCGATGAAATTCTCGAACTGCCTTAGCGAGGTCAGCGGAAACAGCTCGCTGCGATTATGGGCCAGCCGAGCCCCGGGGTCCGGGCGAATCCTGCCCGTGGCGGAGCGGATCGTCCTGGTCAGGTTAAGCATCGTGAAGCCGAACACTTTCGCACGGTCGGTCGCGCTCATTTCGGTGCCGAGCATGGAAGACAGCCCGGAACTTTCGAACGTTCTGCACCGTGTCAGTTTCTGTTTCACGCACAGATCGAAATACGCGGGGAGCAAGGCGTCGATGCGATAACCCATCGCATCGAGATCCGCGAAATATGGCAGTTGTTCGGGTATCGAATATTCCGAGGTGATCGAGTGGACCACGGGTTCGTCCTGCCCGTAGGAAAACAGTGCCGGAAGCGAGTTCAAGGTCTTCGCATACGGGCTGTAGGCGCGCGGATAGACCTGGAAATCATGGCTGGTGAAGAAGCGGACCTGCTCGGACCGCAAGTCCCGGTAGACGTCCGGACCCAGTGCCATGCCGTCCAGCCCGAGATAGGAATCGAGCACCAGGTGAACGATCGCCGGGCGGTCCGCGCGATCGCGATCGGGGTCCTGCAGGTTCTGCGCCTCGTTCCCGGCTTCGCGCGGGCTGCCGTCATCGAGAACCAGTTCGGCACCTTGAAAGAAGAGGACCGCTGCGGCCGCCGCGAAGAGGATCTTCACGAAGACCTCGCGGACATAGAAAGCGATCACTGCGAAAATGGCCCAGCAGCCCAGGAACCAGATAGCAGAGATCGATGCGTTCAAGTCGACCAGCACCGCTGCGAAGAGTGCCACGACGAGGAACCACAGGCGCGGTTTGGCTGCTTGCTGGATGAGAGCCATCACCCCCCCGACCAGCGCAAGCGCCAGCATGGTTATCGCTACCTCGGGCCGGAAAAGCGGATAGCCGTTGAAGTTGAGCAGATTGAAGAAGCTGGCCCACAGCGCGACAATCCACACGCAATGCGAGAGCCAGCGATCGCTCGATGTCTCGTCCTGAATGCTCATCCTCACGTACCCCCTGAACCGGGTCGGGGTAGGTGCATCTTGGTTAAGATGCCCTAAAGGCGCGCGGCGGGCGGGCTGATCCGGCAGGAACGGCTTCGGATCGCTGCGCGGCAGGGGTTCCCTGCCTATGGGCGCTTGTGGTCGGCGCGAGCGGCGTTGTCTCATCGAGCGCAGCTGGCAAGAATGTCGCTCGCTCCGAAGAGGCAAGCTCCTCCGGTTCCCTGCCACCCCACCGCTGCATGCCTCGTGGCAATACGCCAGCATCACAAGCACCTCGGCCCCCTACCCGCGAAGGAAGGAGGCCGTGGCTATCACGATTGCGATAGGCAGTTTGCGCGCCCCGGGCGCAAGTCGATCAGAACGGAATATCGTCGTCGAGGTCGTCGTAGTTCGAGCCGCCGCCGGTTCCGCCCATGCCGCCGCCGGCAGCGCCCATGCCACCGCCTGCAGCGCCGCCGCCCTGGTTCCAGCCGCCGCTCTGGCCGCCACCGCCCGAGCCGCCCCCCTGGTCCCACGACCCGCCGCCGCCGCCGCGATTGCCGCCGCCGCCGGCACCTCCCTGGGCGCCGTCGAGCATGGTCAGCGTGCCGTTGAGGCCGCGCAGCACGACTTCGGTCGAATAGCGGTCGTTACCCGACTGGTCCTGCCATTTGCGCGTCTGCAGCTGGCCTTCGATATAGACCTTGCTGCCCTTGCGCAGGAAGCGTTCGACAACGCCGACCAGACCTTCCGAAAAGATCGCGACCGTGTGCCATTCGGTGCGTTCCTGGCGTTCGCCGGTGTTGCGGTCTTTCCAGGTTTCGCTGGTGGCGATCCGCAGATTGGCGACCTTGCCGCCATTCTGAAAGCTGCGGATTTCAGGATCGGCACCGAGATTGCCGATGAGCATGACTTTGTTGAGGCTTCCGGCCATCGAATCATTCCTTCGTAACTGTTGACCCACGGCCTAACCCAGCCCGCCAGCGGGGGCTAGACGGACGCGGCTGCGTTTCCACCGGACCGGATCCGGTTGGCTACAGTCCCAGCGCGGTCGCAATCCAGAAGGTCAGCCCGGCAAAGACATAGGCCAGCACGAACAGGTAGACGACCATGAAAGTCGGCCATTTCCAGCCATTGGTCTCGCGCCGGGCGACGGCGATGGTCGATATGCATTGCGGCGCGAAGACGAACCAGGCGAGGAAGGCCAGCGCGGTCGGCAGGCTCCACAACGCGGCGATCCGGTCGGTCACGCCTTCGGCGGCGAGATCCTCATCCTCGGCATCGACGGCATAGGTCGTTGCCAGCGCCGACACTGCCACTTCGCGCGCCGCCATGGCGGGGATCAGCGCGAGGCTCATCTCGCGGTTGAAACCGATCGGTTCGAGCACCGGGTGCAGGCCGTCTGCCACCATGCCCGCAACGCTGGCATCGAGCTGGCTTTCGCCCGGCTCGGCCTTGGGGAAGCTGAGCAGCAGCCAAAGCGCGATGGTGACCATGAAGATGATCGTGCCCGCGCGGCGCAGGAAGACATAGGCGCGTTGCCACAGGCCGATCGCAAGGTCCTTGATCCGCGGCAATTGATAGCGCGGCATTTCCATGATGAACCCGCTCGCCGCGCCCTTGGCCAGCGTGTTGCGCAACACCAGCGCAACCACCAGCGCACCGACGATCCCGGCAAGATAGAGCGCGAACAGCACCAGCCCCTGCAGTCCGATACCCGGCCCGACGCTCGTCTCCGGGATGACCGCCGCGATGATGACGGCATAGACCGGCAGCCGCGCCGAACAGGTCATCAGCGGCGCGACGAGGATCGTGGTCAGCCGGTCTTTGGGATCGGGGATCGAGCGCGCGGCCATGATCCCGGGGATCGCACAGGCGAAACTGGACAGCAGCGGGATGAAGCTTTTGCCCGACAGGCCGACCCCGGCCATCAGACGGTCCATCAGGAAGGCCGCGCGCGCCATGTAGCCGCTTGCCTCCATCAGCAGGATGAAGAAGAACAGGATCACGATCTGCGGCAGGAANACCACCACCGACCCCACGCCGGCAAGCACGCCTTCGGTGATGAAATCGCGGATGAAGCCTTCGGGCATGATGCCGCTCACCCAGCCTGAAATCGCCCCGACTGCGCCGTCCAGCGCATCGGCGAACGGGGTCGCCCAGGCGAACACCGCCTGAAAGATCACGAACAGCAGGCCGAACAGGATGACCGGGCCGACCCACGGATTGAGCAGGACGCGGTCGATGCCGTTCTCGATCGTGTGCCGTGCCGATGCCGAGAGCGTGGCCCCGCGGGCCATGTGCTTGGCGACCAGCCGCCGTTCGGGCAGCGTGACATGGCCGCGCCACTGCGCGTCTTCGGCGGCATGGGTTTCCGCCTCAGCGATGGCGGCGGTCAGTTCCTGCAGCCCCCTGCCCCGCACGGCGACGGTCGGGATCACCGGTACGCCGAGCGCGGCGGACAAGGCCGCCGGATCGAGCGTGAGCCCGTCGCGTTCGGCGAGGTCGATCATGTTCAGCGCGACCACCGTCGGCCGGCCGAGTTCGAGCACTTCCTGCGCGAAGACGAGATGCTGTTCGAGATTGGCAGCGTCGACGACGAGCACGATGACCTCGGGCGTGGCCTCGCCTTCGAATTCGCCGTGCACGACCTTGCGCGTCACTTCCTCGTCGGGGCTCGCGGCATCGAAACTGTAGGAACCCGGCAGGTCGATCAGCTCGAGCGGTTCTCCGCTCGGCAGCGTCAGCCGGCCGGCTTTGCGCTCTACCGTGACGCCGGGATAATTGGCGATCTTCTGCCGCGCGCCGGTCAGCGCGTTGAACAGGGCCGACTTGCCCGCATTGGGGTTGCCGACCAGCGCGGCGATACGTTTGCGGGTCATACGGGTTCCACCTCGATCGCCAGCGCGTGGCTGCGGCGCAGTGCGATGGTCATCCGGCCGACGCGCACCGCCAGCGGGTCGCGGGTCCCGAAAACGCCGCGCCGCGTTACCGCGACCTCGACGCCTTCGTCGATGCCCAACGCCTTCAGGCGCTTGCCTTCGCTCTCGTCCAAGGAGGCCCAGTCAACCGCCACGATTCGCGCGGTCCTGCCGTTTTCAAACCCGTCCAGCGTCATGCGCGCCGCACTGTCAGAACTGCGCGCTTGTTGCAACCGGTTATCAATAGCGCGCTGTTTGCGTGGGCCTATCTGGCGGGGTAGCGCAACCGGCCGAGAAAGCGCGTTACGCTGAAGGTCTCGCGCTCGGGACCGAACCATTTGGCCTTGGCCTTCTCGAACTTCATCACCCCGTCGATCCGCCGCTCGAGAAATGCCGCGGTGTCGGCCTTGCCGTCGCTTTCGTCGGCGATGAACACCGTCAGCGTCGCGCCGTAGATCGAGGCAAGGATCGCGCGCTTGGTGTAGTGGTTGTAATCGGTCGCCGTATCGCCCGCGAGCCGCCACATCACATCGGCGCTGTTCCAGCCGGTCTTGAGCGCGCGCGGTGCGTTCTGCGGCATGGCCATGATCGCCAGCGCGCGGCGCAGGGATTCTTCCTGCCCCGCCACCGCATCGAGCCGGTATTGCACCAGTGCGCGGATGCGTTCGCGGATCTTCATGTCCGCAAGTTTCTCGGGCGGCAGGTCGAGCGCCATCTGCCGGTCGATCGTTTCGATCCAGGCGCAGATCATGCCCATCGCGCCTTCGTCCTTGAACGCGAGCCGCGCGACATCGCGGTCGGCGCCGAGCTGGTCGGCGGCCATTTCCAGCGCGGCATCGCTCCAGCCGTCGAACACCGCCGCATCGGCAATGCCGGGCGCCAGCGCGAGCCGCAATTCGTCGAGCGTGAGGTCGGCAACGTCCATGGTTCAGTTCGGTCCGTAGGTTTCGGTCTGTTCGCCGCGATCGGCTTCGGCGCGTTCGATTTCCTGGAGCAGGTCGGAGCGCGCGCCCATCAGCCGCGCATANTCGCGCGCGGTGCGGCCCGAATTGTCGGCCCGGTCGGCATCGGCTCCCTCGGCGATCAACAGCCGCACCAGCGGTCCGTCGCGGCGGTGCACGGCGGCGATCAGCGGCGTTTCGCCGGTGCTGTTGGGGACATCGACCGCGGCCCCGCGTTCGGCGAGGATCTCGACGCCTTCGACAAAGCCGAGCTGCGCGGCAAGCTGCAGCGGCGTGGTGCCCTTGCGGTCGGCGATATTGGGATTGGCGCCCTTGGCCAGCAAGAACCGCAGCCAGACGGGATCGCGCCGCTGGGTGACGATGTGCAGCGCGGACTCGCCGCTGGTGATGTCGCGCGAATTGACCAGAACGTTGCCGGGTTCGGATAGGAGCTGCGTGGCCTCGGTCCCGTTGCGTTCCTTAACGGCATCGAGGAACTTGTACCCGTCGCGCTGCGCCTGGGCATGGACCGGCCCGGCGACCAGCGATCCCGCCAGCGCTGCCAGAAGAGTGTATTTCGCGAACCGTTTCACCGTCGGAGCCCCTATTTTTTCGCAGTTCATTGGCTGACTCGCCCTTGCCGAGCGCGGGTTAGCAGACCATGAACCGTGACACCATGCTACGCAACTCCGCCCCGCTTGTCGCCGCCCTGCTCGCCCTCGCCGCCTGTCAGGATGCTCCGCCCGAACAGCCGCCGCTGGCCGGTGCCGCGATCGGCGCCGAATTCACGCTGACCGGCGAGGACGGCGATCCCGTCAGCTGGAGCGATTTCGACGGCCAGTACCGCACGCTCTACTTCGGCTACACCTATTGCCCCGACGTCTGCCCGGTCGACACGCAGCGCGCGATGGCCGGCCTCAAGGCCTTCGAACAGGCCAACCCCGAGCTGGGCGCGCAGATCCAGCCGCTGTTCGTCAGCGTCGATCCCGCCCGCGACACCCCCGCGGTGCTGGCCGAATTCACCGACAGCTTCCACCCCCGCCTGGTCGGCATGACCGGCACCAAGGAACAGATCGACGCGGTGACCGAAGCCTTCGCCGCGGTCTATTCGATCGAGGATCCCAACGAGGCGGGCGGCTATCTGGTCGGGCATACCAACATCACCTACCTGTTCGGCCCCGATGGCGAGCCGCTGGCCATGCTGCCGACCGACCAGGGCCCCGAAGCGGTTGCCGCGGAACTGGACAAATGGGTGCGCTGAGGGACCGGTTCTGGGAACGGCCGCTGGCCGATCTCACCACCGAGGAATGGGAAGCGCTGTGCGACGGCTGCGGGCGCTGCTGCCTGCATAAGGTCGAATATGAGGACACGGGCGAGATCGAGCACACCAATGTGGCGTGCACGCTGCTCGATCCGCAGACCGCGCAGTGTACCGATTACAAGCATCGCAAGTCCTTCGTCCCCGATTGCCTGCGGCTGACCCTGCGCATCGTCGAGGATGTCACCTGGCTGCCGGCGACCTGCGCCTATCGCCGCCGCGCGGACGGGCAGCCCCTACCGCGCTGGCACTACCTGCTGAGCGGCGACCGCGAGGGCGTGGTCCGGGCCGGCGTATCGGTGGCCGGGCGCGTCGTGCGCGAAGACGAGGCGGGTCCGCTGGAACACCATGTGGTCGACTGGGGCGACGGTGACGGGCCGGACGACGACGAAGGCGGTGCCGCGTGATCGACTGGCTCCGCCGCGACGCGCTGGAGCCGGTGATCGAGCTCGGCGATCGCACGCTTCCGATCGAGATAACCCGCCACCGGCGGGCGCGGCGGCTGACGCTGCGCCTGGCAGCGGATGGCAGCGCGGTGCGGATCACCCTGCCGCACTGGGCGCGCAGCGCCGAAGCGACTGCCTTCGCCCATGCGCGGCGCGACTGGCTCGCCGCGCAGCTCGCCAAGATCCCGCCCAAGCGCGATCCGGCGGGTGAGGGGCGGCTGCTGTACCGCGGTCGCGAGCTCGCCGTCGACTGGCGCGGCGATGCACCGCGCAGCCCGCGGCTGGATGGCGGCAGGCTGACGCTGGGCGGACCGCACGACACGCTTGCCAGGCGGCTCCAGCGCTGGCTCGAACAGGAATCGCTGCACCTGTTCGCCGAAGATGCGGCGGACTATTGCGCGCGCGGCCAGCTGGCTCCCGCACCGGTCAGGCTGAGCCGGGCGCGCAAGCGCTGGGGCAGCTGCTCGTCCGAAGGCGTGCTGCGGCTCAACTGGCGGCTGGTGCAGGCGCCCGATGCGATCCGTCGTTCGGTGGTCGCGCACGAGGTCGCGCATCTGATCCATTTCGACCATTCGCCCGCGTTCCACGCCCTGCTCGCCCGGCTGTACGAAGGCGATATCGCGCAGGCCAATCGCTGGCTCTCAGCGCATGGGCGCGAGCTCTACGCCGCCTTCGACTAGCCCCACTGGCGCGGGCCCGCGAAAGTGCCTATCTTGCGCCGCATGCGCTTCAAATCTCGCTTCGATGCCAAGGCCGGGTTCGCCGACCTGTGGGACTATATTCGCGAACCGCGGCCCTATCGCTGGCCGTTTCTCGCGCTGTCCCTCGCCATCCCGCTGACCGGGCTGGCCATGCTGACGAAGGAATCGCATTTCCGCCCGCCCGACGCGCCCAAGGTCACCTATATCTCGACCTTCGCCGAAGGGCGCACCGACGAGGAAATCCGCCAGTCGAACATCGCCAACCAGCAGCGCAAGGAAGCGCGCGAGGCCGAGCTGGCCGAACTGGAGGCGCGCAGGATCGAAGCCTACAAGGCACTCGGCCGCGCAACCGGGCTCGACGTCGAGGCAATGGAACGCGAAGCGGCCATCGAACGCGCCCGCGAAGAAGCGGAAGCCGAAGCGCGGCGGCGCGAACTCTACCCAGCGGGCACGGCGGTTGACGACAGCGGCGAATGACGCGCGCTGGCTGGATGCGGCCGCGCGGCTGAGCACGCGCGCCCGCCCCGCCAGCTATCCCAATCCGGGCGTGGGATGCATTCTGCTGCAGGGCGACCGCGTGGTCGGGCGCGGCTGGACCGCTGCGGGCGGACGCCCCCATGCCGAAGCCGCCGCGCTGGCGCAGGCGGGCAAGGAAGCGCGCGGGGCCACCGCCTATGTCACGCTGGAGCCCTGCGCCCACCGCTCGCCCCGCGGTCCGGCCTGCAGCGACCTGCTGGTCGAAGCGGGGGTGGCCCGCGTCGTCGCCGGGGTCGAGGATCCCGACCCGCGTACTGCGGGCGACGGGCTGGCGCGCCTGCGCCATGCCGGGATCGAGGCCGGGCTGCTGCGCTCCCCTGCGGCCGAGGCCAGCCTTGCGGGCTATCTCACCCGCGCCCGCCATGACCGGCCGCATGTCACGATGAAGATCGCCATGTCGCTCGATGGCTGCATCGCCATGGCCAGCGGCGAAAGCCAGTGGATCACGGGACCGCAGGCGCGCGCTCATGTCCACGCGCGGCGCGCGATGGCCGATGCGATCCTGGTCGGCGGGGGCACCTGGCGCGCCGACCGGCCCAGCCTCGANGTGCGGCTGCCCGGACTGNGCGAGCGCAGCCCNCAGCGGGTGGTGCTGTCGCGAGGCGTCGCGCCCGACGGCGTCACGATCATCAACCGGCCGGAGCAGGTCGCCCAGCTCGAAGCGCTGTATCTCTATGTCGAAGCAGGGGCGAATGTCGCGGCCAGCTTCCTCGCCGCCGATCTCGTCGACCGGCTGGAAATCTACCGCGCGCCGATCATCGTCGGGGCCGGGCGCGGCGCGGTCGCCGATATCGGGCTCGAACGGCTGGACGACGCACACGGGCGCTGGGCGCTGGCCGAACGACGCCAGCTTGGCAGCGACAGCTTCGCCGCCTACAGCCGCCTGCGGTAATCAGGGAGTACGCATGTTCACCGGGATCGTCACCGCCATCGGCACCATCACCACGGTAGAGGACAAGGGCGACCTGCGGGTCACCGTGGCCTGTCCGTGGGACCCGGCGGGCATCGATATCGGCGCCTCGATCGCCTGTTCGGGCGTCTGCCTGACCGTGGTCGAAAAGGGCGGCGAGGAAGGCGATGCCTGGTTCGCGGTCGACGTCTCGGGCGAGACCGTCAGCCGCACGGCGCAGGACCAGTGGCATGCGGACCGCCGGCTCAATCTCGAACCGGCGCTGCGGCTGGGCGATGAACTGGGCGGCCATCTGGTCACCGGTCATGTCGATGCGGTGGGCCGCGTGGCCCTGGCGGAGGATATCGGCGGGTCCACCCGGCTCGAAATCCTCGCCGGTGCGGACATTGCCCCGTTCGTCGCGGAAAAGGGGTCGATCACCATCGACGGCGTTTCGCTGACCGTGAACGAGGTCGAGGACGAACCCGGCGGCGAAGTGCGCTTCGCGCTCAACATCATCCCCCATACGGGCGAAGTGACCACGCTGGGCGACCTGTCCGAAGGCGATACGGTCAATCTCGAGATCGACGTGCTCGCACGTTATCTCAAGCGAATGCAGAGCCTCGCCGGCTGATACAGGTACCGACAAGACAATGCTGAAAGCTTTCGCCGGTTCGCGCCCGCTGCTGTGGCTGGTTCTTGCCCTGCCCGGCCTGTGGATCGCCGGACGCTGGACCTTCACGCCCGATCTCTACGGCTATGGCCACGCGATCGGCGACAGCGGCGACTGGGCGGCCTGGCTGCTGATGGCGACGCTGGCGGTCACCCCGCTGCGATTGCTGCTGCGGCGGCAGAGCTGGACGATCTGGCTGATGCGCCGGCGCCGCGATATCGGCGTGGCCAGCTTTGCCTATGCCGCGCTGCACACGGCAATCTACCTGGTGCGCAAGGGTTCGCCCGAATTCGTGCTGGCCGAATTGTCGAGCGGCTATATCGTCGCGGGCTGGGCCGCCTTCGCCCTGTTCCTGCCGCTGGCGCTGACGTCCAACGACNTGTCGGTGCGGCGCATGAAGCGGGCATGGAAACGGCTGCACCGGCTGGTCTATCCCGCCGCGATCCTGACCTTCCTGCACTGGGTCTGGTCGGCCTTCGATCCGACCACGGCCTGGATCCACGTGGGGATCCTGGCCGCGATCGAGATCGTCAGGGTTGCGCTGCAGCGCCGTCAGAGAGTGACGTAGTTCTTGAACCGTTCTACTTCGGCTTCGTCGACATACTTGCCGATTTCGCGATCGAACACGCCCATATCGGCATACGGACGGTATTCCTCGAATTCGTGGACCATCTTGTCGGTCATGCCGGGGATGAGGCGGATTTCTTCCTCGGTGCCGCTGTTCAGATTGACCGGCACGAAGACATCGACCAGCACCTGTGCGGCTTCATCCTCGCCCAGCGTCTCGAGCAGCGCGGCGTTGAGATCGGTCACGCTGGCATAGGGCTGGCCGGCAACGATCGCGGCAGCCAGTTCGTCGCTGACGCCGTCGAGCGCGGCGAGCTGTTCGGCAGTGGCCGTGTTCGCATCGAGCACGGCGGCGGTTTCGGCGGCCGCGGCGTCATCGATGGTTTCGACTTCGGCGGTGTCGGTCGTCTCGGCCGTTTCGTCGGCAGCGCCCGAGCAGGCGGCCAGCGAGAGCACCGCACCCGAGAGGGCGGAAGCGAGAACGAGTTTACGCATAAATTGATTCCTCCTTTTGAGAAGCGCTCGCAATAAACACACTGGCGGCGAATGGAAAGCGAAGCGTGGCGGTTTTCCTACGCCCGCAAAATCTGCTCCACGCTGGAGGATGCCGCAGCCCTCTCGCCCCTTGCGATCCTCCCGTTCGGCAGATGCGGTCACCTGCCGCCGTTTTTTCCGTCTGGACCGTGTAACATGCGGTCCATGTGACAGGACTTGGGGGCGGCAGTCCTACATTCGTCCTACATCAGCCCAGCGGCCCGCCAGTGAAAGCTTCGCGGTCGATCTCGTACACCAGATGGATCACCCGCTTGCCCTGGTACTTCTCCAGTTCGTAGCGGGTGGTGCGCTGCGCGCCGATCGCCTCCAGCGCATTGCGCGAGCGGTAGTTGGTGTCGCCGACGCGGAATTCGACCAGTGCGACGCTTGCGAACGCATGAGCCAGCATGGCACGCTTCATCTCGGGGTTGTAGCCCTTGCCCCAGCAGCGCGGGGCCAGGAAGGTCCAGCCGATCTCGACCACCCCGCCCTCGTCGGGATCGAACCGGTCGAAGCGCGTCATGCCGAGCATGCGCTCGTCGCGCCGGTCGAGCACGGCCAGCGCGCCCCCGCTGGCCAGGCAGGTGTCGAAGAAGGCGTCGAACACCTCGCGCCGCCAGCGGTCGTGGATNGGGTGCTGTTCCCACACCGCCGGGTCCGACGCGATGGCATGAAGCGCTTCGCGATCGGTCTCGGTCAGCGGGCGCAGGACCAGCCGCTCGGTCTCGAGGATCGGCTGGCGATCCATCGCCGTTCAGTTCCCGGTGACGTCTGCCAGCGCGGCGATGAACTTGGCGGTGTTGCCNTCATGCAGGCCGGCCACGTTGATCCGCCCCGACCCGGCCATGTAGATGCCGTGGTCCTCGCGCAGGCTGACGATCTGGTCCTTCGACAGCGGCAGCACTGCGAACAGGCCGTTCTGGTGAGCCAGCGTCGCGAGGTTGAGCCCGGGCACGTCGTTGTCCGCCGCGGCCAGCCGCTCGCGCACGCGGCGCATGCGTTCGCGCATCTCGGCCAGCTCGTCGAGCCAGGTCGCGGTCAGCGCGTCGTCGCGCAGCACGGTGCGCACCGCCGCGCCGCCGTGATCGGGCGGCATCGACCAGTTGGCCCGCGCCAGCGCATTGGCGTTCGAAGTGATCGCGGGCAAATCGTCCGCGCTCTTCGCGATCATGTAGAAGGCACCCACGCGGTCGCGGTAGAGACCGAAGTTCTTGTCGCAGCTGTAGGCCACCAGCGCTTCGGGCACCTTGGCCAGCACCTTGCGGACGCCCGCGACATCCTCTTCCAGCCCCAGGCCGAGGCCGTGATAGGCGACATCGAGGATCGGCAGCACGCCGCTGTCGGCCAGCGCGTCGGCGATCCGGTCCCATTGCTCGGGAGTGTAATCGACCCCGGTCGGATTGTGGCAGCAACCGTGCAGCAGCACCGCATCGCTGGCGCGCGCATTGGCGATCACGTCGAGCAGCGCGTCGATATCGGCCGTGCCGTCCGGGGCTGCATGGCGGAAGGTGCCGGTTTCGACGCCCACGTCTTCGAGGATCTGCGCGTGATTGGGCCAGCTCGGCGTGCCGAGATAGACGCGCTGCACGCCCGCCGCCTTCGACAGCGCGACTGCGAGCCGCACCGCGCCGGTGCCGCCCGGCGTCTGCATCCCTTCCAGGCGNCCNCCCATCGCGGCGTCCTTGCCGAAGATGTAGGGCTTGAGCGCATCGACGAAGCCGGTGTCGCCTTCGGGCCCGAGATAGCTCTTGGAATCCTGCGTATCGACCAGCTTCTGCTCGGCCGCCTTGATCGCGCGGAAGACCGGCGTCGCGCCGTCATTGGTGCGATAGACGCCGACGCCGAGGTCGATCTTGTCCTCGCGCGGGTCCTGTGCGTGCATCTTGATGAGCGCGAGCAGCGCGTCGGGAGACTGGGCGTCGAGTTGGTCAAGCATGCCCGCCTCATCGCCCGATATGCCAAGGGCCGCAACAGGAAATCCCGCTGCGGCCCCGTGCCCGTGCGAATTATGGTTGGGCGGTCCGAAGGGCGTCTTGTGCGCCGTGGTTCAGAAGGGCAGCCAGCGATGCTTCTTGGAGAACTTCATGTAACCCGCATTGACCCCGAGCCGCAGCCCGGCGCCCATCCGGATCGGGATCAGCACGATGTCGCCCTTGCGCAGATAGCTGGCGGTGAGCCCGCCGATGACNTAGGCCTGCCCCTCGCCCGCGGGATAGCGCTCGTACAGCTCCTCGCTGTCGTAGAGGTTGTAGACCAGCACGAAGGTGCTGCCGGCATTCGCCCCGGCGTCGAAACCGATCGACGGGCCCGTCCAGTAGACCGGCTGTTCGCCCTCGACCTTGTGNTAGAGCGTGCCCGATCCGTACCGCGCACCGACGATGAACGCCCCGCCCGCCTCGCGACCGACGATATAGGCATTGGGCTCGCCCTGGTCGGCCAGCAGGTTGCGGATCATCTTGGCGACCCCTTCGGCGCCCTTGCCGAACACGCCCTCCGCCGCGCCGATCAAATCGTCCTCGCGGTAAGTGGTCGCGGGATCGTCGACACCGGCGCCGNCAACCGCTTCGCCCGCGGCCTGTTCGGCCGATTGCTCGGACCATTGCGGCTGGTCGGCATAGGTTTCNGCCGGGCCCTCGGCGGGCGCGGCCGCCTGCGGCGCGGGTGTGTAGCTCGGCGTCGGCGCCGGCTCGCCATAGACCGGCTGGTCGCCCGGCTGTTCGACGAGGTCGCCATCGATCGCATTGTTCGGATCGATCGTCTCAACCTGTGCGGCCAGCGGGGCGGCGGCGAGGCCGAAAGCGGCNAGCGCAAGGCCAAGGCGCGGCCAGTTGCGTGTGAATGTGGTCATCGATCCCTCCGTGTCGGCGGCNCTGGCGCAGACAGCTGCGCCGTGAGAAGAATCNCCTTTGAGCGCCCCGGCAATGAAACGGCGATGAACCGAATCGGAAATGCGGCGAAGCGAGTCGTTTCGGGGGTCGGGCGGTGTCCGCAGCCTTGCCGCAAAACTCCCCTTGATGGGCCGGGATACCGTGGCTATAGCGCGCCCCTCGCAACCGGCAGCGCCGGACCATGCGACATGCGGAGACGTGGGTGAGTGGCTGAAACCAGCTCCCTGCTAAGGAGCCATACCTGGTAACGGGTATCGAGGGTTCGAATCCCTCCGTCTCCGCCACTGGCTTCTCGGGCCGAT
>FUFK010050952.1_pt1 | contig 31308 bp, 25 predicted proteins | sample 1021851 | NCBI WGS metagenome assembly FUFK01 (sample SAMEA51879418, study PRJEB19060) | metagenome | reverse complement strand
AGCCACTGCCGCGAAGGTGAATAATGGTCTAAATGGCTCAGCTGAATTTGAACCATCTGTGTAGACTGAGTAGACGGCGATTAGAGAGCCTACTAAACCAAGTAAACCTCCAATTACATGAAATTTACTTAGTGTACTTCCCCGTTTCGAAGGATTCATCCAATCTCCCTGCAGTGCAGCCCAAGTTGGATTTATGATTGACAGAGAAATTGAATAAATGATAACTAAGAAAAGCATCTCATTAGGATCATTTACTGTTGACAAGAGATACAATGAAATAGCTCCAAACAAAGATCCACCTATAATCCAATAAGTCCTGACAAGCTTAGTATCTGAAATCCAACCCCAAAAATATTGAAGTGCATTTGGTAACAAATTCATTAATGATTGAATCCAAGCAATTTGCTCAAATGAAGCTCCCAATCGTACAGCATAATAGCTTAGGTAAGGCATCGAGATATCGTTTGCAAATGAGCTAGTAGCGTGATATGCATAAAGCTCTACTGGAGGTTCNATTTCCTCATTANTTTCGCTTGANCTCAATANTTTCANNTCAAGTAATGCATTATAACCTTAAGCACTGCACTTAGCACTAGGGAGAAACAATTTATACAGTACAGAAAAAGGGCGCTTGTGGCAGGAATTACTAAGCTTATTGGAATATATGATGCAGACGGCGGAATATTTGGAGAAATCAAGTATTTTGCTGGTAAAATATTTTCAAACAAACATTGCTCACTATGTGACATTACTCATGGAAAAGCAAAAAAAGAATGGGAAGTTTGCGAAAGAAGATTACCAATAACTATTGACTTTATTCACCTTAATGAAAGAAATGAAGCAATACGAAAATATACTGAGGGAGTTACTCCCTGTGTCATTGGAAAAACAGCAACAGGTTATGTTACAGTCATCACTAAGAATGAAATGAGTGATTGTAATGGTGATGCTAAAAAGTTTGAAGACCTAATTATCCAAAAATTACAAAACCAGTAGTATCATTCATATAGGCTGCCGAGAAAGGACTATTGTGGCTGAACAGAAAGAATCACGTCTAAATGAATTTCTAGAGAACCCGGAACGCTCGCTTTGGTCCATTGCAATACCTGTGATTGCAGGAATGGCGATTCAAACTTTCTATTCAATAGTAGACATGCTCTTCATTGGACAGCTTGGCGGAAGTTCAATTGCAGCTGTAGCCTTCAACATGCCACTTTACTTCTTTGTGATGGGAATAACTTTTGGAGTAGGAACCGGAATAACTGCTACAATAGCACGTGCGATTGGTGAAGAAAATAAAGAAAAAGCTGATAATGCTGCAAAACATGGTTTACTAATTGCATTGTTTATGGGAATTACATTGACTTTTTTTGGATTGCTAACTGGTAAAAAAGTTCTTTCAATGCTTGGGTCTCCAACTGATTTAATTGAAGAATCATGGAGCTATCTAAGAGTTACTTGCTATGGAATGATGTTTATTGTTTTTTCAATTGTTTTCCGTTCAATACTTGCTGGCGAAGGAGATATGAAATTCCCAGTAATGGTAGCTGCTACAGGAACCATTTTGAACATAATACTAGATCCTATTTTCATATTCGATTTAGATGAATATGGGGGTTTTGGACTAGATATGGGTGTAAAAGGGGCTGCAGCCGCCAGCGTAGTTTCTCAGATGATTGTATTTTTTATTTTCATTTTTATGCTATTTTTCAAAGATCACTCTTACATTACATTTGACATGCAAAATTTCACTTTTTCTAGANATTTAATGAAGGAAATTTTAGTTGTAGGNATTCCTTCATCAATATCGATGATTATAATGTCATTTGGCCAAGGAGTTTTCAATTATATATTGATAATTGGTTATGGGGCTGATGCAGTAGCTGCATACACAATATCAGGAAGACTNGATATGCTAATGTTNCTACCCATAATGGGCATTGCCACAGGTCTAGTAACAACGGTTGGAATGTTTGCTGGAGCTAAGCGCTATGATAAAGTAAGGAGTATCATTACATATGCAATATCTAGGGCATTTGTAATTGTTTCAATAGCCTCAGCTATAGTCTACATTCTATCACCAAGTATTATTGCTTTATTTACAGACGANCAGAATATCAAAGAAATTGGAGTCAGNGCTCTGAGAACTTTATGCTTTACCTACCCTTTTGTTGGTATTGCAATGCCCTGTGGGAGAATAATGCAAGGACTAGGGCAAGGAATACCAGTACTCGTTATTACTGCTCTGAGAGTCCTACTTATTTCAGCACCATTAGCCTACTATTTTGCAATTGTTGATTCAAGAGATATTGTATGGGTGTGGTACTCTATTGCTATATCTGTAAGCGTTTCTGCAATAGTTGGGCCAATCTGGGTTTGGAAAACAATAAACCAAATGGAATTGTCAAACGAAAGTCCTAACAACCAAGGCTAAAGCTAACAAGGAAAGTACTAAGCCTATAACCCTATCGATAATAACTGAGTTAGAACGGAAAAAATCAATTAACGGTGTTCCTGCAAGAATTGCAGCAACTAAAACATACCAAGTTGTGTCAATAAGGCCTGCTAAAACTGCCATTAATATCCTCTCAGTTTGACCCATTTGAGGATCAATGAACTGACTGAAAACAGCCACTAGAAAGACAAGTATTTTTGGATTTAAAAAAGAAATTAGAAAACCTTCGATGAATCCTTTCCGATTATCAATAGAATGGTCATCTGTTCCATCTGTGGGAATGTAAGTTAACATGTTATACGATAACCAAAACAAGACTAAGGCACCACTCCACTGTAAAAGAAGAAAAAAAGATTCATGTGCAAGTAAAAGCGCTGAAAGACCTGTAACTGCAAGTAAGGCGTATATTCCAAAACCTAAACCATGACCAACGCCTGTCATTATTCCTTGCAATCTCCCACCTGAAATTGTATTTCGCAAAACTACTGCAAGGCTGGGACCTGGCGACATCGCACCCATAGCACAAACAAAGGACAAAGCCAAAATAGTTGTTAAATCCACTACCTATCGTCTCCTGAATTTAATCACTGTAGAACCTAGGCCTTTATCTGTTAATTTTAATGAAGGAATTTCAGGATAAATACGCTTTATATCTTTTTGTAAACCTTCTTCACGTTGAACATAATCTTTGATAACTGTTCCCAAATTATATCCGTGGACTAATTCAATAGATTTACTTGATGATTCCCAAGCTTCAGCGACTGCAATTTGTGTTTTTAACTTAGCATCTGAAAAAGGAAGACCATGAAGATCAACCCTCATTAGAACTATATTCCCAATATCTCTTTAGTTTTTTCGGGATTATCTGTGGTTAATGCCACATCTGCAACATCCATTTCCATTTTCATTATATAAAATGAAATAATATTAATTCCTGAGTCACTCAATTTAGTAGCCATTTTTGCAAGAGCTCCTGGCTCATTAGATAGTGTAGTCAAAATTAATTCATTAGCTTCAAAATCACTACCCATTTCTTTCAAAACTTTAGCGGTTGCCTCTTCGTCATCAGTAACCATTGTAACGGATGCTGTAGAACGGCCCATACCAACACAACCAAGAATATTGATTCCTTTGTCACCAACTGCTGAAGCTACTTTAGCTAACTCACCTGGCTCATCTGCCAAGGATACATTGAATTCTTGCATAACATTTCCTTGTCAAGGCCGTATATATGAATTATGCTCTTCTAGTTCTTGATATTGTGACTAAAGTTAATGAAAGTACTACAAACACAAAAGAGAAACCGGGAGTCTCTTCACTTTTCTCTGGTAATGCTTCACCTATGTTTAATGGAATAGTCATAGGTGCACTAATTCCATTGGAGCTAACTGCCCTGACCCAAATAGTATGGTTACCAGNACCTAGCTGAGTTTGCATGACATCAATTTTGTCAATTGAGTCTACTGTGTGCCAGACATCTTCAATGAGAACATCTCTCCATTCCAAGTTAGTAAGATTTCCTTCAGTAACAAACTCTAAATTTTGATTTTCATGAACGAAGAATCTAGACGCAGTATCATTTCCACCATCTGTTTCATTTCCTTCGTAGTAAATAACTGAAGTATCTGCGCTTAGGTTAACTGAAAGACTTGCATCGTATCGTATTGCCTCATCCAATGCTGCATCCATTAGGACAAAACCCCATCCATAATCATTGTTTGGCCTAACTGGATGAGATAACCACCTATACTCGGCTGTAGATTCCAAAATACTTCTAACCATTAGAGGTTGCAAGTCAGGGTTTGCTTGAAGAAGTAAGGCTGCCATTCCTGCGACCATTGGGGTAGCCATACTAGTTCCAGAATAAGAAGCATAACCATTTCCACTGTTAGCCTCAACAGACATCACTGCTGAGCCTATTGCGGCAACATTTGGCTTAATTTGGCCTTCGTGTGTTGGTCCCTTGCTTGAATATACAGCTAATTCTTTACTGTCCTCTGTCGATCCAACTGTTATAACATCTTTGGCTGCGCCCGGAGTACCTATTGTTCCGTAGCCTCCACTATTTCCAGCTGCAATCATCAAGGATATTCCTGCTGCGACCATCTCATTAGCTAAGTGAGTAATTCGTTCCTCTTGCTCCTGAGTTAATTCAACTAACCAAACCCCACCAAGTGACATTGAAGCTGCCCTGATGTTATATTTTTGTTGATTATCAATAGTCCACTCCATTCCTTTCATTACTTCAGAGAAGCTACCTGAACCGCCACTGTCAAGTACTTTGACGCCTACTAATGACGAACCTGGTGCTACACCTCTGTAGGGTGTTTCTCCACTTCCCACTGGTTTATCGCCTATTGAACCTGTTCCTGAGGAAATTCCTGCACAATGGGAACCATGGCCTTGATCATCNTAAGGCTCGGTTTCACCGCTTCCATCATCACCNCTCCCATCAAGTGCATCATAGAATGCTATAACTTTAGGGTCTGCAGTTGTAGAATCATCGTCAAAATCGTTCAATCCCACATGCAAAGGATCTATACCTGTATCAATAATCGCAATAGTTATTCCCTCACCAGTGTATCCAAAATCCCAAACAGTATCTACATGATGTATTCCAATTGCGTTATCTAAAGCAATTTGAAGTTCACCATTCAAAGTCAGAAAAACAACACCTTCAAGTTCTAGTAAGTCGTCTAAAAGGTCAATACTTACTTCGCCTGAAATAATTGGAATATGGTGGAAACGCCAAGACGGTTCAAAGCCAACTTCATCAATCAATAATTGCTCGTCTTCTTGTGTAGGCATATGATCAAAGTCGACTANGANTGATATTTTGCCATCATATACATACTTTCCTTGCTCAAGAGCTATGTCTAGCATATCATGCATGCGATTTTTATCCATATCCATTCGAGTATCTTCCCACCATCTATCTTCTTTTTCTTCGACTAATGATGAGAAAGGAACTATTTGGAAAGTACTTTCAGAATCATCACCAAATGATAAGGATGGTTGAAAGCTAACCATAATCGCCAGCATAATTGCTACTATCGTGCGCATATATGTCTAATGGAGTCTGCCATAAAAAAATATTCGTAGAAATAATGGTGGACCCGTCGGGATTTGAACCCGAGGCCTCCTGCTTGCAAAGCAGGCGATCTTCCAGGCTGATCTACGGGCCCGATACAGTTGAATGGAGAAAGGGGAACATAAAAACGACTATCGCTATTCCCTAACTCCAGTTTGAACATTCCAAAGACGATAATAATTGGATTTATTAGCGATTAACTCGTCATGATTGCCAGCTTCCACAACTTTTCCACCATCCAGAACTATAATTGAGTCACTGTGCCTAATTGTAGAAAGTCTGTGTGCAATCACTATAGTTGTCCTATTCTTCGAAATAAAATCTAGAGATTTTTGTAAAGCTTCTTCTGTTTCGTTGTCAACTGATGAAGTTGCTTCATCAAGAACTAGTATTGGTGCATCTTTTAAGACGGCNCTAGCTATTGAAATTCTTTGCCTTTGTCCACCTGATAACTTATGTCCACCCTCACCTATCTGTGTGCTGTACCCGTCAGGAAGACTTTCAACGAAATCGTGTATTTCTGCTACTTTAGCAGCATTGACTATTTGAGATTTTGAATATTCTTTATTTCCATAAGCTATATTTTGTAAAACTGTTCCTGGAAACAATGTGATTGTTTGAGTGACTAAAGAAATTGAAGATCTCAAATCCTTTAAATTTATTTTTGAAATTTCCTTTCCGTCCAGAAAAATACTTCCTGAGTTTGGCACATGAAATCTCAATAGCAATCTAATAAGAGTTGTTTTTCCGCTACCGGTAGGTCCAACGATGGCCTGAGTAGAACCTGGCTTAATTCCTAAATCAAAATCATCAACCACAAGCTCTCTCCCAGGATACGAAAAACTAACTTTTTCAAAATTTATCTTTCCTTTAACTTGACTCAAATCTAGAGATTCAGATCCTTCTTCNATTNTAATTTCTGTTTCTAATAAATTAAGAACTCTTGTTGTTGAAACCATTGCTCTTTGATATAAATCAAAAGTTTCACCTAATCTTGTTAGAGGCCAGAGCAACCTTTGCATCATAAATATCATTACACTGTAGGATGCAATAGCCATTTTACCTTCCAAAGTTATCAAACCTCCGTGAAGCAATGTGCCTGTAAATCCAACTAGTATTGCCATCCTAATTAACGGAACAAAAGCCGCGCTCAGCTTGATAGCATCACGGTTTGCCTCTCTGTAAGCTTGAGACGCTTTTCTTACTCTTTCAATTTCTAACTCTTCAGTTGTAAAGCTTTTGATTGTACTAATTCCGCTTAAGTTGTTTGATAGCAGAGCATTGAGTAAGCCAACTTCCTTCCTCACTTTAGTATACCTAGGAGCTATACGAGATTGAAACATAAACGAACCAATCACAATAAATGGAATCGCACATATTGAATAAAGGGCAATTGTTGGCGATATGTAAAGAAATATTGCACCAATAATTACGACAGTTGTACTAACCTGAAGTATTTCATTAGCTCCTTTGTCAAGAAATCTTTCCAATTGATTAATATCATCATTTAGNATTGACATTAATTCACCCTTAGATTGCTCGCCAAACCATTCCATTTCCAAATTCTGAATATGAGAATAAGCATCTAATCTTAATTCATGCTGAACGGTTTGTGCAAGATTTCTCCACAATACTCCATAAATATATTCGAATAAAGATTCAAAAACCCAGATTATAATTGTCAAGATTGACAATAAAATAAGTTGTTCTTTGGGGTCTGAATAGCCAAAATCAGAAAGAGCTGATTCTTCTCTCTTAACTACAACATCTACTGCAGCGCCTATCAGTAATGGAGGTGCTAAATCAAAAATCTTATTAAGTATAGAAAATAGTGTAGCCAACCACATTGTAGATCTATGATTCTTCGTGTGAGCTAATAATCTACTAATTGGTAATTGTTCAGTCATTTTGTCTCACTCTTGCGTAATGTCGATCTGAAATCTGGATGAGAGGTGGCACGTCATTCAAACTGGAACGAACAATATAGTCAATGCCTTTACCTTCAATTGCCTTAATTTCTAATTTTTCTTGTNCAGTCATTTCTGTANCCANCTTAGCCTTTGATTCATCTAGGTAGGTTATTGGACTTGGAACATCTCCGAGGATCATTATCTTCTCTTTATTCTTGTCAAAGCTTGGTGTTGCAGACAATAATGCTTTGGTATATGGGTGTTGAGGGTTAGAGAATAATGCATCCGTGTCTGCCTCTTCCACTACTCTTCCCAGATACATTACTGCCAAACGGTCACACATATACTCAATGACTGAAAGATCATGCGAAATGAAAATGTAAGTTAAATCATATTTCTTTTGAAGATCGTTTAGAAGATTTAGAATCTGAGCCTGAACCGAAACNTCTAAGGCAGAAGTAGGCTCGTCTAAAACTAAAATTTTAGGGTCAAGAGCAAGAGCCCTAGCAATCACTATTCTTTGTCTTTGCCCTCCTGAAAACTCATGCGGATATCTATACAAATGCTCCTCGCTTAGTCCAACATTTTCTAATAATTCGATAACTTTCTCGCGAATTCTATCAGTTTTACCGTGAATTACTAATGGCTCACTAACAATATCTTTGATAATCATGCGAGGATTTAACGCACCCATTGGGTCCTGGAAAACCACACCAATTTTCCTGCGGAATTTCCTTAATTCTTCGCTCGAAAGTTCCTCAAGCTTATTACTAGAACCTTGTTCTCCGACTATTTCTTCTGATAAAACTACTGAACCTGATGTGGGTTCAACAAGTCTGAGTAAAGTACGCATAAGTGTAGTCTTCCCACAGCCGCTTTCACCAACGATACCAAATGTTTTACCCGACTCAATTTCTAAGTCAACACCATCTAAAGCTTTCACCAATGCCACATCATTTCCCCAAGAATTTTTGACAGAGAAATATTTCTTTAAATTTTTAACACTAAGAATCGTTTTCATTGAGCATCAGCTCCATTCAAGTTAGGAACTTCTAGCCTATTTTTGCCACCTTTAGGTATTGCATTCAACAGTCCTTTAGTATAGTCATTCTTTGGATTAGTAAAAATTTCATCCACCGTAGCTTGTTCGACAATTTTNCCTTTGTACATGACTGCTACCTTTTCACAGGTTTCAGCTACAACTCCTAAGTCATGAGTTATCAAAAGAACTGACATATTTTCTTCTCTTTGAATGTCNTTAATTAATTGAAGAATTTGGGCCTGAATTGTTACATCTAAGGCAGTTGTTGGTTCATCTGCAATTAACATCTTAGCCTTACCTGCTAAAGCCATAGCTATCATTACTCTTTGTTGCATTCCTCCGCTTAACTCATGAGGATACGAATTAGCTATTTGTTCTGGATTAGGTAATTTTACTCTTGATAATGCACTAATTACCATCAAGTCTAAAGCTGATGCAGGATTATCTCTCTGCAAATAATCCCTTATTAACATCAACATGATAATAAACAAGAAAGGTAAGGAGAATCTCCATTGTCCCAACATAACAAATAGAGAAATAAAGGATATACAGAATGCCATCATTGTGAATTCGATACCTGGAGAAGCCTTCCATCTTTCACTTTTGTAAGTTGGAATCTCTTTTTCAGATGCTAATTTTTGGAGCTCCGCATTTTGATGTAAAACTAGAATCTCTCCAATTTGTTCATTAACTGTCATTACTGGATTAAGTGCAGATAAGGGATCTTGGAAAATAATACCTATTTCGCCACCTCTAATTTCTCTCAACCTTTCTTCTGAGGCGTGCGTTATATCTTCACCATTTAAAGTAATTTTTCCATCAACTATTTCTCCCGACTTAGGAAGCAATTTCAAAGCAGAATAACATGTAACAGACTTTCCACTTCCTGTTTCTCCAACTAAACCAAATATCTCTCCGTCTTCAATTTTAAGATTAACTCCATCCAATGCTTTAACGACGCCATCATAGGTATTGAAATTAGTTTTTAAATTTTCGATCTCTAACATTAGTTCCTCTGCTTAGGGTCCAAAATATCCCTAATTCCATCTCCTAAAAGGTAAAAGCCTAGAGCCCATAGTGCAATAACTAGTCCGGGAAAAANGAAAGACCACCATTGGCCTAACAAAATATTATCTTGTCCAAATGAAACAAGCTTACCCCATTCTGCTAAATCTGGCCCTCCTCCGAATCCTAAGAAACCTAACGCAGCTAGAGACAATACGATACCTCCCATATCCATGGTTGCAATAACAATTACTGAAGTAATACAGTTAGGTATAACATGCTTAAATATTATTCTAAAATCTGATGCGCCCGATGCTTTCGCAGCTTCAATGTAGGGCAATTTACGGATGCGGAGGGCCTCCGCCCTTATGATTCTAGTAAAACCTGGCCACCCTACAATTATCAAAGCATACATCAGCATTTCAATTGAAGTATCCTCAGTAACTGCAATTATAGCTAAAGCCAATACTAACCCTGGAATAGCTATGAAAACGTCTGTAATCCTCATTACAATGTCATCGACTCTACCTCCGTAATATCCAGAAACTGCTCCTATAACTACTGCAATAAATGTGCCTGTGAGGACAACCTTTACAGCCACATCTAATGAAGTGCGACTTCCCCAAACTATTCCATAGTAAATGTCGTATCCTCTGTCAGTACTTCCTAAAATGTAACCATCAACTTCTCCTGAATCGGCCGTACAAGAGAAATAACAAGGTGGCTGAAAATTTCTAGGCTGATTAAAAGAAAAATGCTCTTCCATTCTCATTGGATCTCTTTGATTTTCTGAAGGTGGTGCAAGCCAAGGTGCAAAGAAGGCAACTGAAATCAAGGATAAAACTAAGAAAAGACCTAGCATCGTTAACGGGTTCTTTCTAATTTGATATAGCGTTCTTTTGAATTCATCAAATTTTGGTGCAAGACTGTCTTTCAAATCATCCCAATTATATCCTAAGAAACCAAGGTAAAAAATAGCCAAAATTAGTAAGATGGTCATAAAAAAACCTGATAATATTGACCAAACTACAAACAATGTACCAATAAATAGCAAGAGGAGCCAAAGGTCTTCAGGGTTATTCAAAAATCGTGCCACCATAAAATATAACGAAAATGAAATTAGAGAAAATAAAATAATAACGCCAAGTGCAACTGCATAATCTACACTAAAGTAAGTTGTGATTAAAAGTAATATTGAAAGGGAAACTACAACTATCTCCGCAACACTCGAATGGCCACTTAACTCTACACGAGGATCTAAAAAAGCATAAAGAATATCGACTACTAAATTTGCTATAATGTACAAAAAAGCTGAGAATAAAGTATATGCAAGAATTGCAGATACATCAAGACTTCGCATTGCAGTAATTGCCCACGCACCAAGACCTGGCCAAGTGAAAATAGTTTCAGTCAAAACAGAACCGTTTATCAATCCTGCAAAACCCATCCCTAGAAGCGTTACAGTAGGAATCATTGCATTAGGTGCTCCATGCTTGTATGTAACTTGACTTTCAGAGAGGCCTTTGGATTTAGCAGTTCGAATGTAATCTTGACCTAGAACATCCAGCATATTACCTCTCATCAGTCTAATGATTGTAGCCATTGAACTGTAAGCCAATACCGTAGCCGGAAGTATCATGTGCTGTAATGCATCTTTGAAATGCACCCAAGAACCTGCAGCAAGTGCGTCAAAAAGTAAGAAATTTGTATTCATATCAATTGGATCTTGTATTTCCCAGAGAACTTCATCGAAACGTGATGTGATGGGCCAGTTAAGTTCTGGTAAATATCCATCAAGAGTCACTGCGAAAAAATATTGAAGAACTAGAGCAAACCAAAAAATTGGAATTGCTGAACCTGCTAAGGCAAATAATCGAATACTATGATCTTCCCAGCGATTCTGTCTTATTGATGAAAATATACCAAGAGGAATTGCTGTCGCAACGGCAAAAATAAATGCTAATATTGAAAGCTCTAAAGTTGCTGCAAATCTGTATCTAAGTGCATCTGAAACCTCTTCATTGAGTACTTCAGAATAACCCCAATCTAATGTAATNACACTTCTNAAGTAAGTGAAATATTGAACATATATCGGTTCATTAACACCATGTTTCTCAGCCAACATCTCATATTGTTCTTCAGTTGTTCTTTCTGTAACGTATGCAGCTAATGGATCTCCCATACCGTATGACAAATAAAATGTGATTAGAGTAACTCCTAGCAAGACCGGAATAGTCAACGCTAATCTTCTAGCTACATATATCCAGAGTTTCACGTTCAGCTAAAGAACGTTTTACTTAAGAATAGAGTGTCTAACTCTTACTCAATGTGTAGTACAACGTACCATGCATCATATTGTGGTACCAACCATTAACCCAGTCTTTCACTATCCTGTAACTTGTTGGTTGATAACACCAAATATGCAATGCCTTATCATGTTCCAAGTCTGCAATATCATAATACATTTGCTGCCTTTGGAAAGGATCTTGTTCAGCTGCTGCTTCCATAATCAGATTATCAAGGTCATCATACTGAAATCCTAAATAATTTGAAGGGTAATAGCCTTCAGCACCGTGCAAGAAAGGATGCGCAAAATTATGTGGGTCCGAATAGTCAGCTCCCCATCCAAGCATGAATAATGGAATCTCTCGGGTTTTTAACTTATCTAAAAATACTGGCCATTCCAATCCTTGAATATCGATATCAAATTTTGGATTCAAGCTCTCAATTGCATTCTCAAGCAAAAGCAGTCCTTCAAGCCTGACATCGTTACCTAAATTGTAATAAGCTGAGACACTGAATCCAGTATCCCAGACACCAGCTTCTCTAAAATGCATTTCAGCCATTGATAAATCAAAGCTATATTGTGGTCCGTTTGGATTGTAACCCAACATACCATCAGGTATAGGACCTCTTGGTTGCTGGCCTCTATTATCTATCACATCGTTAATGAATGTGTCATAATCAAATGAGTAACAGAATCCTTTCCTCACATCTTCATTAGCGAAGAAATCACTTGAAGGTGCTGAACCTGCATGATTTGCTATATCATGATTAAAAGAAATCTGAATCATAGTCATAGAAGGAAGATTTGATTTGTACTCAATGTTGTCATAAGTTAGTGCCTCATCAACAAAAGTCGGTTGAACATAGACTGAATCTGCATTACCTGATCTAAGTTCAAGTAATCTAGCTACTTGATCATTATTTTTCTTAATTATTACAGTTTCGATGAACCCTTTTGCTGTAACTCCGAAAGACTGCCTTTCACTGTCAGACCATCCTCTCCAGTAGTCTGGATAGTATTGCATCAAAACATACTGTTCAGGAACCCATTTACCACCGTAATCCTCATTCATCATATAAGGTCCAGTACCCATTACTTCCTTTTCAATTGCAGTACATTGAACTCCTTCTGCAGGATAACCACAACCTTTACTTGTTACCCAATCTTTAGAAACAATAGAGCCTGCAGTGTAGGCCATTATTGGTAAAAATCTAGGTGCTGCTTCCTTCAATTGAAATTGAACTGTATACTGATCAATTTTAGTAATACTATCAACGATTCCGTCACCGTCTTCATCTGCATCATCTAACAATTCTGCATACATCCAAGAAGGACCGAGACCCATAATCAATAATCTGTTTATTGAGAAAACAACATCGTCTGCATCCATAACTGAGCCGTCATGAAACGTAACTCCTTGCCTAATTTTGAAGGTATAAGTCAAACCGTCTGGAGATATGCCTCCGTTAGCCGTAGAGGGAACTTCTGTAGCTAATACTGGAATTAATGTGTCTTCCTTATCTCTATCATAGAAAACTAAAGTTTCGTAAGTATTAGAAAGTACACCACCACTTGCAGAATCATAAGCTTCAGCAGGATCTAAAGTTCGTGGATCTCCAATACTGACTGTTGTGTAAACTTTAGGATCCGGAGATTTAGATTCAGAGGACTCTTCTGCAATTACTCTAACAGTTCTGTAAACTGTATCTGGAATATTATCATCACTAGTTACAGTTAGTTTGACCGGATAACTTCCAAGAACTGAAAAACTACTAAATCCGCCAGCAGACCCAAAAGTATGAGATACCTCAGAACCTGTAGCACTTTGACCATCGCCAAAGTCCCATTGCCAAGAATTTATTGCAGCGTTGTCAACCGACCAAGAGCCATCATCATCTTGAGTCCAAGCCCAAGAACCGGCTCCGCTAAAATCAACCGAAGCTCCTGGAGAAACAACTGAAGCTTTAACTGAGAGGATAGCGTGTGGAACTCCGGAACCTTCATTGACTTCACCGTGTAGAACTGTAATGTAGGTCAGTCCCTGATCGTTGTTGCCAACTGCGCCATCATCATCAGTGACCGATAATGAAACGATATAATCTCCGGGACTTTGATATCTGTGCATTGCCATTTTAGTAGTCGCTGTGTTACCATCGCCAAAGTCCCACAAATACGATACTATTGTGCCATCAGAATCTACAGATTGAGATGCATCAAATTGAACTTGATCATTAAGATTCACAACACGGAAACCTGATACAACGTCAACAACTGCTGTAGGGTTAAGATTTTTTCCTATTGCTTCCTCTGTATCTAAACAACCTGAAAACATTAGCAGGCCAACAATGGCCATCGAGCAAATTTTTTGTACTTGATTTTTCATTTAGTTCACCGTTATTGTGAATTGAGAACCTGCGTTACATCCTGCAGGAACTTGGACATTAACTGTTCTACCGTCTGGTAGACCAACTGTCAAAACTTGACCTGAAACTACACCTGGGGGTACAGTAATTGTCATGCTTGTAGGTTCATTGGTTGGAATTTGAGGTGCTGCTGCTGGAGGCTGAGTTAGAGGTGGCGCAGCAGGCTGTGATGGGGCTGGAGCCATTGGAGGTGCTGCAACCGGTGGTTGAGCTGTGTTTTGAGATGGAAAACCCCAATCATCTTGAGTCTCTTCATCTTTACCAATGAATACTGTGTACCCACCATAGCAAATTGAACCTATTCCTCCAAGAACGAGAAACATAAATATGTACTCGTTAGTTGTAGAATATCTCGGAGCGATAGCATCAGAGCTGAGGCCAGAACCTCCATTTTCATACCCTTTTAAAGTAAAATCACCTGTACTATCTTGAACAACTTCAAAACTGATTATTATATTGTTACCAACACCAAAGTCTCCCATAATATCTGAACCAAAACGGAAAGGTGGATCATTTTCAGATTTACCTATAGTTTCTAGCCAAACAAGAGTTTGACCATTTGACAGTTCCATTCTTGCAATACTGTCTGAAATTGTAACTGTATCTCCAATTGCATACTCTTCATACTTTTCAAGTCCAGTGGAAGTATCTATTTGATCAACGAAGTCTTGACCAGAAATACACATCATTTTTGGAAAAATATAAGTTAATCCAAGAAGGCCAATAACTGCAAAAACAGCACCTATCGCAATAAATGTGTTAACACGCACACCATAACACGCTACCTGTTAGATTTAAGGCTTACCTGCGAATTCAATTATTTAATAATTTATTCCTGTAGGCNGTAACTAAAGCAACTCCGGCAACTAAAATTCCGAGNACTAAAATTATGGCCATAAAATTATCTTCAGTGGACTCAGTTTCACCATAACCATAGAAATCAATATGAGTTGATAGTGAATGAGAACCTGATTCTCCAACAGACCTAACCAACAATTTATGATCTCCAGTGAATGCCAAATCATTAGAATCTAAAGTAATCTTCCATGTTACATAGATCGATTCATTTCCACTGGAAACGTAAGACGCCTCTTTCCATGAACTACCATCTAAACTGTACTCTACTTTGGTTATCTCTAAACCACGTCCCCAAGCTATACCTGTGAATTCATTTACGCTATTACCCGATTGCCATCCCAATAAGCTATCCGTAAAATGAGCTTGCAAGTCGACGTTCACATCTTCTAAATCAGTATTTACCAGTGAAGATTGTACTGCCTCATAGGCATCTGCCATACCCCAACCAAAATGTCTGTTCCAGTATGGATCAAGTTCTGGATAAGTTGCCCAAGGACCTTCTTCAACTCCTTCTCCATCAGCAGAAGAGAGAGTTTCTTTTCTTTCTGCTGTTAAACGTAAAATTTCTCTAATCTCCAAAGGATTTAAATCAGGATTTGCTTCAATCATTAAAGCGATAACTCCAGATACTGCGGGCGTAGCATATGAAGTTCCACTTCCCCTACCGCTGTAGCCGTTACCTGATGCATCTTGACCTGGTAACCTATTGTAACAACTGCTACTTGCATAGCATGCTTCTGCTTGAATGATATTCGTGCCTGGNGCTGATATATCTGGTTTCATTTCATTGTAAGGATTNCCGTCATTGTTATCTCGACGTGGACCTCGACTTGAATATGATGCAATACCATCATCTTCTCTATCAATTGTATTTTTGTCATCTAAGGCTCCAACTGTTATCGATAAGCTAGATGAACCCATACCCGAAAGTCCGTCATTGTCAGAACCCGAATTACCTGCTGCAACTGAAACTACAACACCAGCCAAAGTGGCTTCGTCTAAAACTTGGGAAAACATATCTGACCCATCAGAACCCCCATTTTCATGAGACGTTATCCCCCATGACAAAGAAATAATGTCAATTCCAAAGCTTTCATTAGAAACTCCAGCCCATGCAGTATCTTTGTTATCTATTACCCAATTAAGTCCATCCATCGCAGATTCATAAAACTCTTGTTCAATGATATAATTTTCAAAAGGGCCCGCGCCAAATGCTGTGCCTATTCTAACATCTACCAAGTCTGCATCGGGAGCTGAACCTGTAAAATTGGAAGGTTCTCCGTTAGGCAATATTCCGTTACTAGCTGCCATACCTGCACATGCAGTTCCATGCTGATTTTGGTCGTCTGGATCAAATGAGCCGTCGTCCTCTTGCAAAGAAGCCATACAAAGTGCATCATCTGAGCAAACTGCATCATATCCTGCAATATACTTACCATCCAANCCTGGATGTTCATTGTCTATTCCAGTATCAACAACAGCTATGTTTACACCTTTACCTGTAAATCCTAAATCCCATGCTCCAACAGGATATNTAGACGAATTANTAGCTTTAATTGCGGGAGTTTGAACATCTCCATGAAATACTACTTTTCCGTAAGGTTCTACCATAAGAACTCCTGGGAAATTACTAATTGTCTCGAACAAGTCTGAATTTACAACACCCAGTAAAAGTCCGTTAACTAAATCAACATGAACTTTAACTTCTATCCCAAGATTTCTCAACAATTCCAAATCTTCGCTAGTAGGCTGATTATCATAAATTACACCTATAGGATACTCTTCNTCAACATCTTCCAACCAATCAACTATCTTGTTTCTATTTAAGTCTCGAGAAGTACTTTCCCACCATTCTTTTTCTTCCCAAGAAATTACCTTAACAGAAGGTATATTGCCAATTAAATCTTCTTTGGAATCTGGATTTGAAATTCCTGACGCGGGCAGAGAAATAAAGACCAACATCGCAGTGACAACTAAAGTATTAATTTTTTCCACAATTAACCATATAGAGTATATCATAAAAGTTTATAGGACATTTAGAAAATACAATCATACTCTTTTAGAGCAATATGGGCACATTGACCATTTTTGATCTACAGCTTTACCACAATTTGAACAAGTTTTCATTTCTCGCTCTTTCTTCTCCGGTGCATCGGACCACAAATTTGGTGATGGAGGAGGTGGTAGCGGTTCTGGCCAAATAATCGAGATTCCTAAGCTAAATACGGATAATGTTCCTGATAAAAATTGTAAAACAATGTCATCTGCAAGGTATAGGTTAACACCTCCTAGAAGGGAAGCTAAGAAAAATGTTAATCTCAACATTTTTTACTCAGAATACATTGCTTCTATTTCTTTAGCCCAATTTTCATTAATTTGTTTTCGACGGATTTTCAGAGTTGGTGTCATCTCGCTATTATCTATATCAAAATCTCGAGGTAAAATAGTGAACTTTTTAACTTGCTCTGGATTTGAAAATCTGGAATTTAAAGAATTAATCTGGGAATTTATCTCTTCGAATATTTCACTACTTCCTGTAAATTCGGAAATAGGTCTTCCTCTCTTTTCTAACTCTTTAATCTGTTCCTGTGGATCTTTAGGAACGTCATCAGGATTCATTCCGAGTTTATCACGAAGAATTGCTCCTCCATCAAGTGTTACAAGCCCTGCACAATAATTTCGAGAATCACCCACTAAAAAGAACTGAGAAACTAAAGATATAGATTTCATCGTTTCTTCGATTACAAGAGGCGCTACATTCTTACCGTTTGAGAGAACATAAATTTCTTTTTTCCTACCTGTGATATAGACATACCCTTGTTCATCAACTCTACCCACATCTCCGGTTTTTAGCCATTCACCATCAAAAACTTCGGAATTTGCTTCAGGATTGTTATAATAACCTTTCATTATGTTGTCTCCTTTAAACTGTAATTCACCATCAGATGCGACTCTAACTTCTGTCCCAGGACATGTTATTCCAATTGAACCAGTTTTATTATTTATCTTGTTATTAAATGTCATACCGGCTGTAGTTTCCGTCATTCCGTATGCCTCATAGATTGGGATACCTACACTATGGAATAAGTCTATAATTTCTGGATTTATTGGGGCAGCTCCAGTAATTGCATGTTTACAATTCTTAAAACCGGCTTTCTTTCTGATGATACCTTTGAAAACATTATTAAGTAGAGGTATTTTCAATCCTATGCGTACTACAGCTTTAGACTCAATGGCAGCTTTAACATTTGAATAAACCTTTTCATAGATTCTTGGTACACCCACAAAGAAATCAGGCTGAATTTCTTTAGCATAATCAATGATATGCAACGGATTATCAACAACAGTCATATTCAGCGCGCTTGTTACGTGAGCATAATTATCACAAACTTGTCCAAAAACATGGGCTTGAGGAAGCCAAGATACATACTTATCGTGTGGATCTAGAGGCACAATATGATCAATTACTTGATTAGTAATAAAAGCAAAATTATGATGAGTTAGCTCTACGCCTTTAGGATTACCTGTTGTTCCCGATGTGTAGATTATTGAAGCCGTAGATGCCTTATCTATTCCTGAAATTCTTTTTGAAATTTCATCACTGTTCAACTTTTCTCCTTTAGATATAAAATCATCCCATGATATTGCCTTTGGATGATCCATTATTTGCTCGCCCTCCATCATTATAACATGCTCTAATTCAGGAAGATTATCCATTATATTATGAAGTCTGTTAACTGGTAATTTATCATTATTACCACCCCATTGAGGATTATGGCCGACAAAAATAAATTTGGAGCCTGAGTTAGATACGATCCATTCAACTTCTTCAGGAGAACATGTGTGATAAACACTTACTGCCGTCCCGTCTACTGCATGAGATGCTGCATAAGATGCAAACCATTCCTTTCTGTTGTAACTGTAGATACATACTCTATCCCCAACTTTGTGTCCAAGAGCTAATAATGACAGTGAAATTTTGTCTACATATTTACCGTATTTAGACCAATTAAGAGTTTCCATATCTCCATTGCTATTTTTCTGAGATATAGCAGGTAAGTCTCCGTGCTTTTCTGTGTTATAATTTATTTTTTCAGGTAAGGTCATCCAACTCATAATTTAGTTAGGCACTGAGATTATATTAAGTTATAGTTGCAGAAGCTTAGATTTTGCCATAATAAATTCTTCTTCAGATAGAACACCTTTCTCTCGCATNTCCGCTAATTGNACTAGTTTAGACATTANCTCATCGTCAGACTTTTCTTGACTTAAGTCATTTGATTCATCNATTTCATTTCTTTCTAATCTTCTCTCNCTGGGAGATTCATTACTTTCGATAACTCTAGCTTCTCTNGCAAAGTTACGCGCCTTCTGAATGTTAACNAGNAATTTAAGGTAGTTAGAGCTTGAAAAGTTTTTTGAAGCTTCTGCAAAAGTCTTCTTAGCTAAAGTAGTGTCTAGGTTCTGATCTGAAGCTTTGGTTATGCTCTTCTGACAACTTAGTAACAATCTTTTGAGGTATGGCTCTAAACTGTAGTTGAACACGCCTCCCTTGTTTCCTAGAATTACATTTCCACCGCCACTGGCCATAACTCCTATTCTAGACTTTTCATTAACAAAGCCCCATACTTTTTTCCCAGATTTGTTGTAAAGATTCACTTTGTTTGATGACTCTCCGACTGAAACAAAATCAGCGGTTTGTGCCATATCAACCCATAAAGGCTGTGAATCAAATGTATTCTCCCAAAGCATCCTTGAATTTTTAACGCAAAACGAAAATCTGCGATCACTAGTCAGGTATCCAAGATAATCGCCATTAGAACTAATGCAAGTCTTCATTACTTCAGAACCCGTTTCCTTTGACCATAAAACATTGCCTTTTGAATCGTATAAGTATAAATGAGAATAATCAGTTCCAGCCACTATAAATTCACCATCTGAGGTTATATCAACTGAATTTACGGAAAAATCTGAATTACTAAGATGGACTTCCCATTTTTTCTTTCCCTTACCATCAAACATCATTAGCCTACCCTCTTCGGTTCCTACTGCAATTAAGTTCCCTCGCGAAGAAATACTAACAGCTAAGACTGAACTATCTAATTCTCTGTGCCACAGTGATTCACCCCTTAAGTTTACCAAATACAGTACCTTCTGAGAACTACCTACTGCTATTTTCCCACTTTGCGTAGATACAGATACGTCTTTTATTTTACGAATTTTCTTATTGTACCACAGGAGCCTCCCTCTTGAATTTAAGAATATTAGACCATTTGGAGTACCAACTGCTGAATATTTACCATCTAATGCAACTGATAAAGCTGAAGGTGAAATATTTTCACGAAATGACCAAGTTGCGGAGGATGGGCGCATGAGTTCTGATTATAACAAGCTCTGCGAGCATTTAAATCTTTCTAATTTTAAAGTATCAAAACGGCTGCAGAAACTGTTGTNCACCAAAANCCTTTCCTGTCCAANTTAGCCGTTTGAATAATAGACTCAGTTTTTACAATTCTGTTATCTATTTCCCACAACTCACGTTTCTCATCCCAAGATGCGTCTGGATCAAAATTAACGCCATATGTAGTTGCTAACATCTCTGCAGCTAAATCTTCTACATACTCTTCCATCACGTCATTATCCATACCAGTACAGTGGTGCTCAGAAAGATAACCATAATGATCATTATCTTTTGGAATTGCTACACCAACTCCTGAACTTACTAAATCTCCAAATTTATTACTATCTGAACGAGCCAATACAACTGGAACTACTTGTCCAGGACTCAATAATTCGGTTCCTTCTTCTTGAGATATAAATTCGCATTTTGGAGGCAGTATACTAGAGACTGTTATTAGATTCAAAGAGGCAATGCCTGCTTCTCTTAAGGCGAGCTCAAAAGAGGTCAAACGTTCCTTACTCACGCCTTTTCCTTTAGTTAAAAAAATTTTTTTTGGAATCCAATTTTGAGAGTTCACAACAATCATTCAAATTAGTTCTATATAATGTTTAGACTCAATATTTAATTTAAATTAACCAATTGACGAACTCAATTACACAAATAATTATATAGAGGCCCCAAATAAAATTGTGTGCAAAAACAGCTTACAAGAAGAATGGCTGGAGAAATTGNTATCTCTGAAAAACCTGGTGACACTCTGAAAAAATGGAGAAATATTTTCAAACTTTCTCAGAAAAACCTTGCCTCACTTCTAAATGTTAAACCATCTGTAGTTTGTGATTTTGAAAAAGGAAGAAGAGCTTCACCCGGAATAGGAACTGTCAGGAAATTTGTTGAAGCAATGGTTGAGTATGATAAAGCTCAAGGTGGCAAAATTGTGAGTAGTATGTTTGCAAAAGATAACAATAATGCAGTATACGATATTAGGGAATTTAACACTGGAACTGCAATTGATAAGTTAATCAAAGAAATAGATGGAGAAATTTTATCAGGTAATAGTGACATTTTGGAAAGACCGATTTATGGATATACTATTGTAGATTCTTTAAAGGCAATAACCACATTTAATGTATTCGGAGATTTGTACGGTTGGTCTAACGAAAGAGCTATTTTCTTTTCAGGTGTGCACTTTGGAAGATCNCCAATGATTGCTATCCGAGCTCATCCTGTAAAACCTAGGGTAGTAATTTACATTAAACCAAAAGCAATTGATAAACTTGCCACAAAATTAGCTGAAATGGAAAGAATAGTTCTGGTTAAGACGGAACTCGATGAAGATGAAATAGTTAGAATTCTAAAAAAATTTAATTAAGGAAAAATATGAGCGGAATCGTTAGTTATGGAGCGTATATACCCAGTCACAAAATCGAGACTGGAGAAATTGCATCTGTATGGGGTGCAGACGGTAGTGCATGGGCTAAAAATTTGAATGTTTATTCAAAATCAGTCCCTGGACCTGATGAAGATGTTATCACAATTGCTGTTGAAGCTACAAGATTAGCTATGAAGAGAGCCAAACTAGAGGGAAACAATATCGGAGCAATATACACAGGTTCAGAATCTCATCCTTATGCAGTTAAACCAACATCAACCATCGTGGCCGAAGCTATTGGCGCAACTCCAAATCTTACTGCAGCAGACTTTGAATTTGCATGTAAAGCAGGTACTGCCGCAATACAAACTTGTCTAGGTATAGTTGGTAACAATCAGGTTGAAAATGGTATCGCAATAGGAGTTGACACTTCACAAGGTGCTCCTGGTGATGCACTAGAATACAGTGCTTCAGCTGGCGGCGGTGCAATGATTATCGGAGATAAAAACGTTATAGCAACAATAAACCACACAACATCTTATACAACTGACACGCCTGACTTCTGGAGAAGAGAGGGGCAAAAGTACCCTAGACATGGTGGCAGATTTACAGGAAAGCCAGCTTTCTTCAAACATGTAATGATGTGTGGAAAAATGATTATGGAAATGGCAGGTAGTAAACCCGAAGATTACGATTATGTGGTTACTCATCAGCCTAATGGAAAATTCCCTATTCGAGCAGCTAAAAGTTTAGGCTTCAATGAGGAGCAATACAAAACTGGATTATTAACTCCAAGGATTGGAAATACTTATTCAGGTGCAGTTTTTCTCGGACTATCTGCTATTCTTGATGTGGCTAAGCCCGGCGATAGAATACTTGCAATTGCTTACGGATCTGGAGCTGGAAGTGATGGTTTTGATTTGACTGTCACCGATGAAATATCAAAAATGGATCGAAGCGAAACTGTAGAAGAAATGATTTCTAGAATGGAAATCATAAATTACGCAACATATGCAAAGTACCGCGGAAAATTAAACATGGGGGACTCAAAATGAGAGACGTAAGCATAATAGGCGTAGGAATTACCAAATTTGGCGAACTCTGGGATAAATCACTNAGAGAATTAGGNCTTGAAACTGGACTTGCTGCNATAAACGATGCNGGAATTACAAGTAACGATATTGATGCTCTTTATATCGGNAATATGGCTGCAGGATCTACCTTACAGCAAGAGCATGTAAGTGCATTGATAGCTGATTATTGCGGATTGGCTAACCAAAACATCCCGGCAACAAGAGTTGAAGCTGCTTCAGCATCAGGCGGTTTNGCGATTCGGCAAGCATACATGGCAATAGCTGGTGGATTTATCGACNTAGCAGTTGTTGGAGGTGCCGAGAAAATGACCGACGTTAGCGATTCTGAATCATCGTACACNGTCAGTATGGGTTCTGATGAACAATGGGAAGCTAAAGCTGGAGCAACATTCACATCGCTTCATGCAATAATAGCCCAAAACCATATGCTTGAATACGGCACTACAAGAGAACANTTATCCTCTGTGGCTGCTAAAAATCACTACCACGCATCTTTGAACCCCATGGCACAATTTCCGTTCGCATTGAATGCTGAAGCTGTAAGTAAGTCTGGTATGGTTTCAACACCATTGAGGATGTTGGATTGTGCTCCAAATAGTGATGGAGCTGCCGCTGTTGTTCTATGTGCTTCTGATAAAGCGAAAAAGTTTACTGACAAATCAATCAAAATTATAGGCTCTGGACAAGCGTCTGATACTTTGAGCCTACATCATAGAAAGTATTTACATCGGCTACCCGCAATCAATATAGCAGCCAAAAAAGCTTTTGAAGATTGTAACAGAAAGCCCGAAGATTTAGATCTTATTGAAGTGCATGATAACTTCACCATCTCTGAGATTATAGCTCTCGAAGAAATTGGGATATTTAAGAGAGGTGAAGCTGCACAAAAAAGTCTCGAAGGNGAGACAANATTAGGTGGATTTATTCCTACAAACACAAGTGGTGGCTTAAAGGCAAGAGGACATGCGCCCGGAGCAACTGGAATTGCACAAATAATTGAGCTTGTTACACAATTACGTGGAGAAGCCGGTGACAGACAAGTAAAAAATGCAAAATTAGCTCTTGCAGAAAATCACGGCGGTACTGCAGCCACTGCTGTAGTTCACATATTGGAGGCTGAATAATGTCCGTTCCTAGATTTTGGAGAGAATTAGATACCAGATATAACTTGATTGGTTCGTACTGTAAAATAACTGATACCTACCATTATCCAAGAAGAAGTTTCAATCCTGAAGCTGGAAGAGAATCAATAGGAAGCATGGAGGACTACCAATTCAAAGGAACTGGTACTGTGGTTACACCAACTGTAGTCCATCAAGCTCAAACTGGATATGAGATGTTTGGTCCGTACTGCATGGCAATTATAGAACTTGATGAAGGGCCAAGAATAACGTCTCAAATAGTTGATTGCAACCCTAATAGCGTAAAAGCTGGGATGAAAGTAAAGTCCGTTTTCAGAAAGTTAGGCGAAGATAGTGAAAGTGGAATACTTCATTATGGTACAAAATTTATTTTGCTTGGAAATAATAATGACCAAGAAGACGAAGATGACACCATTGAAAATTTAGAAGTTTAGCTAGAAACTTATATATCTACTGGTGAGGAGTTGTATTTCTCTATGCCTAATAAACAAAGTGAACTGAAAGACCCACGTGAATGGGTAAAAGACCTCGACATAGAGTCAACTGAAGATATTGCTGTTCCTAAAATGCTTGTAGACCAAGTCATTGGTCAAAAGCAAGGTGTAGAAATTGTAAGAAAGGCTGCTGAGCAAAAAAGACACGTTATGCTAATTGGAGATCCAGGAACTGGAAAATCAATGCTTGCAAAATCAATGTCTGAACTACTCCCTAAAGAAGAATTACAAGATGTTCTTGTTTATCACAATCAAGAAGACAATAACGAACCTAGAGTAAGAGTTGTACCATCTGGTAAAGGAAAAGAAATTGTTCAAGTGCAGAAGGCTCAAGCAATGATTGAAAAAGAGAAAAAAGCTAAATCTCAGATGTTGATTGTGTTTACTGTAGTTGGTTTCGGTATTCTCTGGTTCATAACTACTGGATTTAGTAATCCTATGATTATTTTTTACAGCTTAATTGCTGCTGCATTCATATTCATGGCAATGCGATACACTAACCAAAGAAATGATACTGCAAATGTTCCTAAGGGTTTAGTGCTGCATAAATATGATGCCGAAGCTGCTTTTGTTGATGCTACTGGAGCTCATGCCGGAGCCTTATTAGGTGACGTTAGACACGATCCATTCCAGTCTGGAGGATTAGAAACTCCTGCCCACGATAGGGTAGAAGCTGGAGCGATACACAAAGCCCACCGTGGTGTACTTTACATTGATGAAATAAATCTCCTTCGTATGGAATCTCAACAAGCTCTTTTGACTGCTATACAAGAAGGTGAATTTTCAATTTCAGGACAGTCTGAGAGATCTGCAGGTGCTATGACTAAGACCGAACCTGTACCCTGTGACTTTGTTTTAGTTGCAGCAGGAAACCTTGATGCAATTCAAGGAATGCATCCTGCGTTAAGAAGCCGGATTAGAGGATACGGTTATGAAGTGTATATGAACTCGACAATTCCTGATTCGCAGGATAATCGAGAAAAATTAGTAAGATTTATAGCTCAAGAAGTTGCAAAAGATGAGAAAATAGGTCACTTTTCAAAGGGTGCAATTGGTGAAGTTATTCATGAGGCCCAGAGAAGAGCTGGTAGACAAAATCATCTAAGCTTAAGACTAAGGGAATTAGGAGGTTTAGTTCGTGTTGCAGGTGACGTGTCAAGAGAGCTTGGAGAGGATACTGTTACTGCGAAGCACGTAATGACTGCGAAAACCATTGCTAAGCCTTTGGAACAACAAATTGCTGATAGATATGTTGAAAGAAGAAAAGATTACAAAACATATTCCATTAAAGGATCTGAAATTGGAATGGTAAACGGTTTAGCTGTTATGGGTGCCAACTCAGGTATGGCTGAGATGGCTGGAATACTAATGCCAATTGTAGCTGAGGTAACACCTGCTCAATACAAAAATCATGGAAGGGTAATTGCTACTGGAAAACTAGGTGATATAGCAAAAGAAGCTGTAGAGAATGTATCTGCATTGATCAAAAAGTACACAGGTGAAGATATTTCAAAATATGATATTCATGTTCAGTTTGTAGGCGCCTACGAAGGAGTAGAAGGTGACTCTGCATCTGTTTCTATTGCAACTGCGGTAATTTCTGCTTTAGAAAATGCAGAAATAGATCAGACCGTCGCTTTAACGGGTTCGTTAAGTGTTAGAGGACAAGTATTACCAGTAGGAGGAGTAACTGCTAAGATTGAGGCAGCTGCAGAATCTGGGGTTACTAAAGTTCTAATCCCCTCAATGAACGCTCAAGATGTACTACTGGATTCTAAATACAAAGACATAATCGAAGTAATTCCAGTTTCAACACTCAAGGAAGTTCTCGATAATATACTTACAGCTAGTCCAAGTAAGGAAGGCTTGTTAGATAACTTAACAAAATTTATTCCGAGCTCTCAATTTTCAAACGAAATGAAAAAACCTTCAGTCTAGTAAATTATTACCTTACCGTATTTTTCTAGACTTTCTGATAATTCTTCAACGTTATCTGAAACTGCTATTATTGAAGTACCTAGATGAGCGATTGAAGAGACTGCACCAATTGGTATGGAATCTAGCATTTCAACCAATGATTCGTTAATTAATCCCGCTTTTTCAGTGAAAATGCGGCCTATTTTCAACACTGAGCGAATGTCATACTCAATTACCTGCAAACTTGATGAGACTGCATTAATTATCTCTGACCATTCAGGGCTTGAAATTATCTCTGATGTATTTCTACCGAGTCCTGACACACATATTACTAATTTGGAATCTACGTTAAACGTCCGAGTTTTACCAAGTGCTCCAGGTGCTTTCCTCTCGACAATCAGTGGAAAATCACCCTTAGCAAGTGCTGAGGAAATAGCTACGACATCACCCAAGCCTGAACTATACTCTATTTCTGCTTGATGGGCTGCTAAAGTACATTTCTCTAAATTTTTTTCCAGCTCTAAACAAGCTGCTAATGCTGATGCTCCTGATATACCAAANCCAGCTCCAATTGGTAGGTCTCTCCGTAAATAAACGGTCAGTCCCTTATCTCCGTGACCTAGTAATTCAATAGCTCTGGTAACTACTGGATCCTCAATTATCTTATTATCAATGATAACTATATTTTTTTCCTTTTCCCTGTTCTCAGCAACAATTGAACAATAAACACCTTGAGGTAATACAATTCCCAAACCAGTTGAACCCATTTTAATTGAATCATTATGATTGTGAATGGCAAATGTTAAACTCACGTGACCTGGGGCAAAACTCATTTTTTTACCAGATTATTATACAATAAATTAAGTTTACGTGCCTGCCATTTCCACCCAAATTTTCCATTGAGTAAATCAGCTCCTGAATCTCCACACCTCATTCTTAGCTCCATGTCTTGTAAACTTTCTAATGATTTTAGTAAGCTTTCAACACTTCCATAATTTGCCAATTTACCGAGTTTATGCTTTAAAACCAATTCTCCAATAAATGTTCCGCTTGAAGCTATAATTGGTTTTTTTGCAGCTGCTGCCTCAAAAAACTTATTTGGTAAAGAAATAGCATGGTCTGGAATGCCTGGGTCTCTCATTCCCAATATAACATCCGCAATAGAAAAGTATTTTGGTAATTCATCTGAAGGAACTGTCCCCAAAAAAGTCACATTTTTGGAATAACGTATGGCCTCAGAAACTTTACTGGCCCACATACCATGACCTCCCAAAATTAAATGATTTTTTTCACTACTATTTACTGCATCAATTGCTTCCATTACAGACCTCCCTGGACCCAAACTTCCGATATATAGAAGAATTAATTTTGAAGAATCTATACCAAGTTCTTTACGAAATTCATGTGANGAAACATTTGATGAAAAATGTTCAGTAGTTCGTGAATTAAAAATCATTAATCTTCGCTTTGCGCCATAACTAGCCAAACGTTTCATAATGGAAGGAGACACTGTAATTATTCCATCTGATTTACTAACTACNTATCTCTCCAACAATGTTGCTACAGTAGGTAGAGGCCAAGCTAAATCCGATATCATGCCTGAATAATCTTCGTGTGCATCATAAATCCAAGGCTTACTATTTTCATTAAACAACGATATCACTGCAGTATCCAAGTCGTGAAAATGGATAACATCAGACTCTATAGAATTTAAAACTAAAGAAAGCTGACGCTTTGCTTGAATATGTTGGAAAATCCGCTTTGCTAGTGGTTGTTCTGGTGTTGAAACCGGAGCAAAAACTCGATGTATATGAATGCCATTTACTACTTCTTTTTGTGGTGCTGAAATAGGCTCTCCGGATACTGAACGAGCCCAACAAATTATTGTAACTTTGTGGCCTGAATCATTTAGTGCAGTAGCTTCACGTGCAACGCGTCCATCTAAAACAGGATGCAAAAAATCAGTTCCTAACACCATACTGATATTCATTAACATAGTGTTACCAAGGTGGGCTTTTAGCTCTGTTGCTAAAGCTTTNTCCTAAAAAATTATAACAAACGCCTTTAGAAGCACCTCTATGCGATTATGTGGCTAGTGTTGGAATAATCTGCGATAGAGAACTTCTGAAACCCATGGACCAACGGGTATGGAAACAAGCAACATCTATCAAAAAAATGGGATACGATGTNGAGATTATAACGCCACANCACAAAACTTATACAANAACGATGCAAANAATNAAAATACATTGTNTCGANAAAAGTAAATTGCCAGGAATTACAGCCCTAAATTTAATAATCAAAACATTAAAAGGAAAATACGATATCCTTCATTGCCATGAGTTCAATCCATTGTTATACACAATAATATTAAAAAAATTAACAAATAGTAAAATAATTTGGGATTGCCACGAAGACTATCCCTCATTGATAAGTACCAAAATTAATAGAGATGGACTAGTAAAGGAAAATAAAAATTTAGGATCATTAATTAACTTATTAATTAAACTAGCAATAAGGAATGTAGATACAGTACTTACCATAACTCCTCCGTTAGTGAAAAGATACAGAAAATACAAGAAAACCTTAATTTTACCCAATTTCCCGCCTTCGAATTTATTCAATAAAAATTTGAAGAATGATGATATTAAGAAAAGATATGCAAACAAACAAGTTCTAATCTACCAAGGAGGAATTAAAAGAGGTAGAGGCATGGGATTAATTCTTTCGTCTTTGGATATTGTTAAGAGAGAAATTCCTGATTTAGTATTTGTCGTTCTTGGAGGTGAAATTGAGAAAACTGGATGGAGTAATGAAAGTGAAAAATTTTTAGTTGACCACAATGATAGCATAATTACTACAGGCTGGGTTGATTATGACAAAATGGCACCGTATTTAGCACAAGCTGATTTAGGTATAATCATGAACCGGCCAACTCATTATAATAACAGAATAGGATTGCCAAATAAATTATTCGAATATTTAGCATGTGGCTTACCAGTAATATCAAGTAATTTACCAGAAATTAAAAAAATAATAGAGAGAAATGAATGTGGAATTATACTAGATTCAGAGGAACCTAAAAAGATAGCAAAATCTATAATTGATTTTTTTAGTAACAAAAATAAAAAGAAAGTAATTACTGAAAAGTCAAATAATATTTCTTCAAAATATTCTTGGGAAAGATGCGAAAAAATTCTGGATTTTGCTTACAACTCTTAATTAGATAATATACTATAATATTTTGAACCCCTATACTTCTTGGTAAAGGTGAAGATTACATGTGTTGTTGGGGCAAGACCTCAATTTATCAAATTAGCGCCCTTTTTATCAAAATGTAAGAAAATTGGACATAAGATAAGAACAATTCACACTGGGCAGCATTATGACAAAAATATGTCCGACGTTTTNTTCGATGAANTNGGATTGGATAAGCCTAATAGAAATTTAGAGATTGGACCTGCAAGCCAAACTGAACAAATTGCTAAGATCATGTTAGGATTAGAACAAGATTTAGAGGATAATGAACCTGATTGGGTGGTTGTTTTTGGAGATACTACGTCAACTATAGCNGCTTCGATAGTTGCTTCTAAAATGGGAATTATGTTAGCCCACATTGAAGCCGGACTACGTTCATTTAACAGAGATATGCCTGAAGAAATAAATCGAATTGTTTCTGATCATGTTTCTGATTTACTATTTGTTCCCTCCAGTACTGGAATGACCAATCTAGTTAATGAAGGACTTGAAAAACGTGCTGTAAAAACTGGAGACTTAATGGCTGATGTTTTATTCCATTTCAAGGACAAATTATCTGATAATATTGTCAGTCAATATAATCTCAAAAAAGAAGAGTACTACTTGCTAACTTTNCACAGACCTGCTTCTGTNGACAATATTNANATGNTAGATTGGATGATTAAACAAGTAATTGCAATAAATGAAAAAATAATTTTTCCTGTGCATCCACGTACTAAGTTAAAACTAGAAAACAATGAATATATTGATGAAAATTTATTGGTTATTCCTCCTCAAGGATATTTAGATTTTCAATCTCTAATTTTCAATAGTAAAGGAGTCTTAACTGATTCCGGAGGAATACAGAAAGAGGCATATCTCTGGAAAAAACCGTGCTACACGCTTAGAACTGAAACTGAATGGACCGAAACTATCAAAACTGGATGGAATAATTTGGTTATTCCTGGTAAAGATAATTTATTGGATATAATAAACGAATGGAAAACACCAAACGATCATCCTAACTTGTATGGAGATGGAAAAGCTGCAGACAAAATAATCTTTGAAATGGAAAATAGAATCTAGACAAAAGTAAAACTGTTCATTATAGTAATATTTTATATACACTGAATCACTCGTAAGAAACTAGTGTTAACTAATTTGTTTGGAGATGAAATAAAAAATGTCGAATCCCCCCGGAAAATATGGAAACGTAAGAAATTTCTTAGATAATCTTGGTAATGAAAAAATAAAAATATGTAGGAATTGTAATGCTGTATTTAGCTATACCAATGAGACTACAACACTATGTTTATCATGTGATTTTGAAGAAGAAATTAGTACGCTACCTGCAGTTGTTGAAATTGAAGATGAATTTGACGTTACTGAACCTGCTGTAGTTGATGCCCAGCCCGCTGTATTAGATGCGCAACCTGTAACACTAGATGCTCAACCAGTAGTTGCTGAAGTTGACGTTGTTGAAATGAATGACGACTGGGAAATGGACTCATTTGATAATATAGGTTCTGAAGCTGAGACTGCAGAAGTTGAATCTGTTGTGGAAGAAACTACTGATGCTG
>FUFK010050302.1_pt1 | contig 31314 bp, 28 predicted proteins | sample 1021851 | NCBI WGS metagenome assembly FUFK01 (sample SAMEA51879418, study PRJEB19060) | metagenome | reverse complement strand
TAATATTTTTGAAAGTTTATCAAAAAGTAATTTATAGTTTTTCTCATAATCATTTTTATTTAAGTAACCCTTAAGACCAAATTTTGTCTCTGAGGGGTTTTTCCAATTAATAGTTTTATAAGAAAATCTTGACTGTACTAAACCTAGTTGCAAAAAGTTTGTTAAGGGATAATTTTGTGCGGCTTGATGCCTACCCTTTGAAATTAGATTCTCATTAGGTATATCCTGATAACAAATAATAGTCTTATGAACTCTCTTTAAAATAGAATTTGCAAAAATTACCTCATCATCAGGATGGGCTAATATTAGAAAAACTTTCTTTTGATTATAGTTAAGAAAATCAAAATTAGAATTATTCATTTAAGATTTAAGATTTAATCTTTTATAAGAGAATAAATATCACCAAATGTTTTACATTTTGTTAATTCATCGCCAGATATAACAATTTCAAAAACCTCATCAATTAATGCCATAGTAGAAATCAAAGCCATAGAATCCCAATCTAAATCACTTAATTTTAAATCATTAGATATTATTGACTTATCGATTCCAAGTAAAGAGGAAAATTCTTCATAAAAAATATCCAACTTTTTAGTAGAACTTTTATCACTCATTTAAATTATTATCGAAGTTACCCCCCAAGATAACCCACTTCCAAACCCTACTAATAAAATATTACTTTTTTTGTAACCATTTTTTTTAAGTAACTTTTCAATAGTTATTGGTATTGAACTGGAAGTAGTATTTCCACAATCGATTATTTCTATTAAGCCTTTTTCCTTGATTCCAATTTTTTTATAAAGTTTATCTAATATAAATTTATTTGCTTGATGAAAAATAATATATTCATAGTTATCTAATGAAGAAGAATTATTTTCCAGATATTTATTTATAGCTTGAGGTATTATCTTAAGAGTAAATTCTAAGATACTTGGCCCATCCATTTGAAGAAAATGATTGGTATTTTTTGCTGAGTTAGATAAATTATTTCTATAAAGTAATTTATTATATTTATTCCCATCAGTTCCAAAATAAAAATTTCCTATAGAAAATTTAGAATTATCTTTAACCTCGCGTTGTATTAAAGTAGCCGTCGCTGCATCTCCAAATAAAGTTGATAAACTAAAGTCATTTTTATTAATAATTTTTGAATATACATCTGCAGTTATAAGTAATGTAATTTTAGAATTATTAGAATCAACAATGCTACTAGCCACTTGGAGCCCATAGATATATCCTGTACAACCTTGATTTATATCAAAAGCAGCGCAATCCACATTTAAACCAAGTCTTTGATGGATTTCACAAGCACTTGAAGGAATTAAATTAGATGGTGTTTGCGTAACCAAAATTAAATTATCGATATCATTTTTTGAAATTTTTAATTTTTTATCCAAAAAAATTTTTTCTGCCGCATAAACAGCAAGATCTACTATAGTCTCAGACTCACTAGCTATATTTCTAGATTTGATTCCTGTTTTCTCTAATATTTTTTCCTCAGGCCATTTCGGAAATCTTGCTGAAAGTTCAGAATTAGTTAATTTGTTTTTAGGGAAATAAGATTTAATTGATATTATCTTAGCCATAATCTTTTTATTTATAACAAGTATATATTTTATAAGAAATGGAAATTTTTAAAACCTTGGTTTCAATAAATTTACTTAAAAATTATAATTTAAAGTTCTTTAATTGCCTTATGATAATTTTTCTAATTTGAGAAGCATCATAACCTAACCTACCATGCATGAATCTATAATTATCAATTATTAAATAGGATGATTTAGTCCATTTATGAGTATAAGTATGTTTATGAATATTATTGTAAATATCATTCAATAATGGATCATTTAATTCAAAAGATTTTTGATCAAGAAAAAATTCTCTTTTTTTAATTTGTAATTCTTGCTCAAGAGGAATAAATGCATGATTCGCAATAGAAAGCTTTCTTGTTATTGGATGTTCTTTTACAAATGGAACATCATATATAAATTTTAATTTTGCGTTTTTTGTATCCAGATAAACTTCAGAGACATCAATATAATCAAGATAGGTTGAAATAATAGATCCATTAGGATTTTTTTTAGCATCAATATCAATTTCGAGATAATATCTTATTTTTAATCTTTGCAATATCTTTTTAGTAGATATATCTAAATCATTCCAAACAGATATTCCATCAATAAGGGTTGTTAAGCCTGAATTAATTGCCTTATTAGAAATATCTAGACAGAGAAATGCAATAAGTGCTGGTCTGACAGGACTAAATGAAGCTTCTGCGTGGGGATTAATACTTGATGAACCCAAATCTACTGAAGCAAATATTTCATTATTTACATTTTTAAAATTAAACCTTTTCCTTCTATTTGCGTCTGCAACTGGCTTTGAACCTATTAAATTTGTTGAATCATAAAATTCTCTAACCAAATCATCATTTGACAATTTTTTAAATTGAAAAAATAGAAGTCCTTCTTCAAAAAACTTATTTCTTGTTAAGGTAGTTAATTGACTTTTATTATTAACAACAAAGTTATTATTTATTTTTAAAGATGGATAACAAGATTTGTAATTAAAAAAATTAATCTTCATGCAACATCTTAAATTTGACTTTTTTTATTTTTATATATATTAACACCATTAATATTAAAAATTTTTAGAATTTTGATTTAACATTCTAAACTCTTCAATATTCATTAATTCGTCATATTTACCCTTTGCTAAAATACATCCATCCTTAATTAAAACTATCTCGTCAAAATCTTTTATAGTTGATAATCTATGAGCAATTGAAATAATTCCACCACTCTTATAATTTTTCATATTAGACAAAATATTTTTTTCAGTAATAGAATCCAATTCCGATGAAGCTTCATCAAAAATAATAAATTTTGATTCTCTGTAAATGGCCCTGGCTATAGCGATCCTTTGTCTCTGCCCACCAGACAATCTAACACCTCTTTCGCCTAAAATTGTTTGATATTTATGAGGCAAATCATTTTCAATTAATTTATCAATACATGCAATCTTTGAAGCAAATCTAATTCTCTCCATAGATAAGGAATTGCTTTCCACTCCAAATGCAATATTTGCGGCAATTGTATCATCAAGAATGAAAACACTTTGAGGTACTATTGAGAAATTATGGTTCCATTTATTAAAATTATTATTATTGACAATTTTTTTATCAATTAAGATATTTCCATTTTGAACTCTTAATAAGCCAGTCAAAACTTCAATTAAAGTTGATTTACCCGCTCCTGAGGAGCCAACTATAGCTGTAGATTTATCTACATTAAATTGAATATTTAAATTTCTTAAAGAGCTAATCTCTGAACCAGGGTAGTAATAATTAATATTCTCTAATTTTATATTATTAAGAATATTTATTTTTCTTATATTTTTACTTATTTTTTTCTTCTCAATTTCATGATATTCACTAAATAGATTATTTAAAAGAGGCAGGTTATATTTTAAAATAAGATTCATATTAAAGATTTGTTGAAGAGATGGTAGTAATTTATAAACTGCTAATACATATACTGATAGATATGAAATAATAGACAATAAATTTTCCCCAGTAATTACTACTTTAATTAAAATTACCAATATTAAAGTTGCAATAAAAATCAATTCAATTCCAGTCCTAGGAATTATACTTACTGATTTTGCACTGTATTGATATTTAGCAAATTGTGATGAAACTTGAGAATATTTATTTAAAAATATATTTTCACTATTAAATATTTTTATTTCTTTTATTGATCCAAATAACTCAGAAATAATTTTAAATTTATTTTTATGAGTTTTTAATCTTTTTTCTCCAAGTGTTTTTACATAATTTCTTAATTTAAAAGTAACTAAAAAATAAAAAATACTAAGGGATATGATTAAACCGATTGTTACATTAAAATCTATAATCAATAAAGATGAAAATATTATTATTAATAAAAAACTATTTGTAAGTATTGTCAGTAAAGGGAGTATAAAACCTGATATTAAATTTTCTATTCTTGATAAAATCTTCTCACCAAATTCAGATGAATGTTTATTTAAAAAGTATTCATAATTAGTTAATACAGTTTTATCGAGAATCCTTTGTGCAAGACCATATTCAAAATAATATGCGAATTTAAAAATTTTTGTTTGAGTATATAATCTTGTCAATGATCCAGCAGTAAAAGCTAATACTGTTAAAAATCCAGCCAAGATCAAAAAATTATTTTCTGAATTGAAGTTTAATTGCTCATATATTAAATTTAGGTATTTATTATTGTAAATATTATTGGGGTCTGAAGCTAAATTAAAAAAAGGTATTATTGAAGCAATGCCTACCACATCCAAAATTGTCATAATTATTATTAAAAACAATAATTTTAAAAGGCTTATTTTTTCCTTTCTACTCATCATATAAGCTAATTTTCTAATAGCTAAAAGCATCAAATTTTTTCAGAAAAAGATCAATTAATAATATCTATAATCTTACAGGATTAAGTTCTCTAGGAATTATGCCTTTTATATCTAAAAATGTTCCATTTTCGCTTATTATATTTTTCCATGTTACGGTATCAAGATCGCAAAAATATTGATGAGAAACAGCTAATAGCGCAACATCAAATTTTTTATCATTTGGTATTTTTGAAAGGATATTCAAATTTAAATTTTCTTTACATTCTTTTTGGTTTGCAAGGGGATCAACTACTTGGACATTAACGCCAAATAAATTTAAATTATCAATAATTGTAATTACTTTTGTATTTCGAATATCAGAACAATTTTCCTTAAAAGTTATCCCTAGAATTAATACCTCACACTCTGGTAGAACAAATTTCTTTTTTATAAGTAGTTTAATAAGCTTATCTACAACAAACTCTCCAAAACTATCATTTATTCTCCTTCCAGATAAAACCATTTCTGGATAATAACCAAGTAATTGAGCCTTATATGTCAAATAATAAGGGTCAACACCGATACAATGACCTCCAACTAATCCCGGTTTAAAATCAAGAAAATTCCATTTAGTCTTAGCCGCTTCGAGTACATCGAGTGTATCAATTTCCATTAAATTAAATATTATGGATAATTCATTAATCAAAGCAACATTAATATCTCTTTGAGTATTCTCAATAATTTTTGCAGCCTCAGCAATCTTAATACTTTTAGTTTTATAAGTACCAGCTTCTATAATTGATGAATAAAAATCATCTATACAATCCCCAGCAATACCATTCGAACCACTTGTCAACTTTACAATATCATTAATTGTTTTGACTTTATCTCCTGGATTAATTCTTTCAGGGCTATAACCATAATAAAAATCCAAATTTCCAACTAAACCAGTTTCTTTTTCAATTAATGGAATACAAAAATTTTCTGTAACACCTGGATAAACTGTACTTTCATAAATGATTATAGGTTTGATTTGGTCATTAATTTTTATTCTTTCTTTAATAGCACTAGCTACGATCTGTGAAGCTTTTCTCAAATAACTTAAATCAGGCTTTTTTGAAATATCAATTGGTGTAGGTACTGTAATTATAAAAATTTCACAGGATACTAAATCCTTTATATCACTTGTATATTTTATATTCTGGATATTCTCTAAAACTTCTTTCCTAAACTCTCCAGTGATATCGATACAATTTATGAGCTCAGAAATCCTATTATTATTAATGTCAAAACCTACTACTGATCTGTACAAGTTGTCGTTATTTTTTTTATTCTTTGTTGTTTTTGCTATTTGCAAAGCCAAAGGTAGACCAACATAACCCAATCCAAGAATTGCAATTTTGCAGTTATTTAAGTTAGGTAAATTTGTCATATTTAAATTTTATAAAAGTCTTTATACCAAAAAACAAATTTATTTATTCCTTCTTGAATAGATGTATGAGGTTTAAAATCAATCCAATTTTCTAGCAATTTAGTATCAGAACTTGTCACCTTCACATCTCCTAATTGCATTGGCAAATAAATTTTTTGAGCATCCATATTCAATGATTTTTCTAAAGCAGCTATATATTCCATTAATGGAGTTGGACTAGAGTTTCCTATATTAAATACCCTGTATGGTGCCCAACTTTTAGAAGGGTCAGGATCTAACTTATTAAAAGTACTATCTGACAAGGGGGGCTTTTCTAGTAGCTTAAAAATAGATTCAACTATGTCATCAATATATGTAAAATCTCTAATCATATCACCTTGATTGAAAACTTTTATTGGTTTTCCTTCAATTATTGCTTTTGTAAAGAGAAATAAAGCCATATCTGGTCTGCCCCAAGGACCATATACTGTAAAAAATCTTAATCCAGTGCAGGGCAAATCATACAGATGACTATAGCTATGAGCAATTAGTTCATTTGCTTTTTTTGTAGCTGCATATAAACTTACTGGATGATCTACAACGTGTTTCTCTTTGAAAGGGATGTTTTCATTACCACCGTAAACTGAACTACTGCTTGCATAAATAAAATGTTTAATTTGACTTCTTCTACATGACTCAATAATGTTACTGAATCCAACTAAATTAGAGTCAATATAAGATTTGGGATTTTCAATAGAGTATCTTACTCCTGCTTGAGCTGCAAGATGAATGACTTTATCAAAAGATTTCTTTTTAAAAATATCAGTTATTAAATTGTTATCTACAATATCTCCTTCATAAAAATCAAACATTGTGTTTTGATTTTTAGAAAGATCCGAAAGTAGTTTTAATCTTGCATTTTTTAATTTGACATCATAATAAGAATTTAAATTATCTACCCCTGTTACAGAAATCCCGCTTTTTAAGAGTTTATGAGCGATATGATAACCAATAAATCCAGCAACACCCGTAACAAATACGCTCATATATTTCTTTTTGGATTTTTGAAATCATAACATAATTACTGTTTAGGACAGATTATGATGAAAATTTTTCAATTATCTAGTCATTAATTAATTAATTAATTAATTAATTTATTAATTTATTTAATTTTTACTTTTTGAATAAAAGACATTTTTTAAAAATAAAATAATTACATTTTTTCTGAAACTAATTAAAACTTTTAGTTTTTAATTATTAATAAATTTGAATTTATTGAGTGCATATAAAAAAGCTTTGCTTTGCCCCTCAAAAGTCATGCCTCCTACATGCGGAGTTATAATAATATTATATTTTTTTTGTTTCGCTAAATTATAAATAGGAGATAAATCTATATCAATAAATTCAGAAGATAAAACATCCGTACCATAACCTCCAAGATGACCACTTTTTAAATATTTACAAATCTCCAATTCATCGCAAATATCACCTCTAGATGTATTTATTAAAACAAAACCTCTCTTTGTGTTTGATAAAAGATCTTTACTAATAAGATTTTTATTATCATCTGAAGAGTGAATATGTATTGCAACTGCATCACATGTTTCGAATAGTTCATTAAGAGGGACTTGCTCATACGTTTTTGGTATTACAATGTTTTCCTTTTCGCATACTTTAATATGAACATTAAATCCTTTTAACTGTTGGCAAAATATTTTCCCAAGCCTCCCATATCCCAGACAGCCTATAGTTTTACCTGCCAATTGATTCCCCATAACATCCGTATAATCCCAAATACCTTCATCGATAACTTTGTTATTACATAATATTATTTTTCTAAACAAACCTTGCAATAAAGTAAATGCCAATTCAGAAGTAGAAGGTAAATCATTTATTAAGTTATAATCTCTTGTCAACGATATAACCGAAATATTATTTTTCTCACAGTATTTTAAATCTATGTGATTCGTGCCTGTAGAGCATGTATTAATTCCTTTAATTTGGATTTTATTTAGCAAATCTGCATCAAGGAAATAACCTTGGGCATTAGGATTTACAAAAAGATATTTTAAGGAACTATCTTTTTGGAAAATTTTCTCTAATTGATATTTATTAATTTTCTCAGCCACCTTAAAAAACTGTGTTTTATCTAAGATAAAGTCTCTAACTAAAGGAAGATGATTAATTGGGGTAGCAATAAGACATTTACTATTCTTTGATAGTTGAAAATTATCTAGGCTAATCCTTTCCACGTATTCCCTTCCCCTGTATAGTGATGATGAACAACTAATTTTGAGGTATATAAGAAAGATTGATTTGAATTAGATAATGATAAAGCCCATATGCGATCTTCCTTACTAGTAATATCTTCATTAAAAGGTATATCAAGAAGAATCTCTTTTTGATAAAAAGAAAAAGCATTGTGAAGAAATAATCTGCCCTCCAAATCAGAAAACATATTTTCAACATCTTTATCAACAAAATGACTCCAAATATATTTTGGATTTATCTTTTTGCCTCTATAAACAGGAATTTGTTTACCAAAAACACAAGGAAAAATATTTAATTTTTCAGATAAAAATTGTTGATCAATATTTTGAATTACACAATGAGCAGATAGAACGCATATGTATCTTTTAGTAGCATTTGATACTCCTAAGTTTATTGCTTTCCCTGGGGAATAATCTTCAATATTTACGATCCTAACATCACAATAATTCTTTATTGATGGCTTTAAAGATGGATCATGCCTAAAACTTTTTGCTATGTCAATTGAATTATCACTACTTTTATGATTTACGATAATTATTTCAGGCGCTATAAAGTGCTCTAAACAAGATTGAATGCAATGACCTATCCATCTTTCCTCGTTTTTATTTCTTATTATCACTGATATATCTTTCAATTAATTTCCGGTAAATTAAGAATTATACAATAACTGAGGATTAGTTATCGCAAAATTCTTAAAAATTAATAGATATAAATTTATTTCATATTTTTTATTAATAATTCACAAAGAGCCAAGTCAAGATGACTATCAATATTTATTCCTCTTTCAGGGGGCATTATATGAGGCCTGCTATTGGTTCCTCCGAATCTATGTTTATTCTCAATTAATTTATTCCTGTCTAAAGCGTATATTGATCCATTTCTAATGTATGCGTATGGTCTAAGATCTTGTCTTCTTGAAGATAGTTCTGGAACACAAAAATCATAAATTTTATCAGATTCTATTTTTTTTAATCTTGCTGGATGATGCTCTTCAACCTTTGAAACTCCTATAACAGAATCAGCTCTTGTTTTCTTAAGTTTTTTCAAACAACTTTCTACATCATTTTTATTTTTAAAAGGGTTTGTTGCCATTAATTCAATAATATAATCATATTTAAATTTATCTTGCCTTTCGCAATATTCTACAGCATGTATCAAAGCATCTACTGATGTAGCTTCGTCTGAGGCAAGATAAGAGGGCCTTAAAAAAGGGACATCTACTTTTTTGCCTAAACAGTAATCTCTAATCTCAATATCATCCGTTGATACTATATACCTATCAATGAACTCACATTCTTTAACTAAGTCAATAGTGTATTGAATTAATGGTTTACCTGCTAAATTCGCGAGGTTTTTCTTTGGTACACCTTTAGATCCACCACGAGCCAAGGTAATCGCTAATACCTTCATTTTACTCCTTCAAAATTAGAATTAATTTAGCATTTAAGTTAAAATTTTATATCTTTAATGAAAAATTCACTATTTCAATTGTGTTAATATAGAACTTAAAAAAATGGAACCAATTGTTATTGCTGAAATAGGCTGGAATCATATGGGGGATATGAAACTTGCAAAGGATATGATCAAAAAAGCCAAAGAATCAGGGGCATCCATAGCGAAATTTCAAACTTGGCAGGTTTCAAAATTAAAAAAAGGGGAATGGGACGATGATGGAAGAAAAGAAATATACATTAAAGCTGAACTATCCAAAGAAAAGCATGAACTTTTAATAAAGTACTGCGATGATTATGGAATATTATTTATGAGTTCTGCATTTTCTGTTGAAGATGCAGAACTTCTTAAATTCTTGAACTGTACACGTATTAAGATCCCATCTTTTGAGATCAATAATATTAAATTATTAAATTTTTGCAAGGCAAATTTCAATGAAATTTATATATCTACTGGAACAGCAAATGAAAAAGAGATTTTTGAAGTAAAAAAACTTTTTTCTGATTGGAAAGGAAAATTAATTGTAATGCATTGTGTATCTGCATATCCTTGTAAACCAAACGATATTAATTTACCAAGAATTAATCATTTAAAAAATTATTTTAATAATGTTGGCTTTAGTGATCATACACAAGGCATTAAAACAACCATAAGTTCAATAAATCTCTCTCCAGTTGCAATTGAAAAACACTTTACAATTGATAAAACACTTCCAGGGAGAGATAATAAATTTGCCATTATTCCAGAGGAGATGTTATTTCTAACCTCGTATATAAAAGAAATGAATTTATCTATGATCGACCATGGGATTGATTATCAAGATATTGAGGAACAATCTAGGGAATTTTATAGAGGAAGATTTGATAAATAAAACAAAATCTAAATAAAGATAAAAGATATCTAATGGGTACAATTCTTACAACAGGAGGTCTTGGGTTCATAGGTAGTCATACTTCGATATCCCTAATAAAAGAGGGTTTTAATGTACTTATTATTGATTCCTTAATGAACAGTAAAATTAACACATTATCAAATATAAAAAAAATAGCATTCGCAAATGGAAAGAACATAAAAAATAAAATATATTTCAAAAAAGGAGATATTCGGAACAAATATTGGTTAAGAACAATTTTTAAAGAATTTAATGAAAAAAAAGAGCCAATAACATCAGTAATTCATTTCGCAGGTTTGAAATCTACAGCGGAATCGATAAAGTTCCCTTTAGAGTATTGGGATATGAATATAAACTCTATTCTCTCCTTAATAACTGTTATGAAGGAGTTTTCATGTAACAATTTAATATTTAGTAGCAGCGGATCCGTTTACAAATATTGTGAACAAAAAAATATCTCCGAGAATTCATTTCTTGACCCAATAAGTCCTTATGGGAATACAAAATTATGTATTGAAAAAATTCTTGGAGATTTATTTAAAAGTGATAATAATTTATGGAAAATAGCAAGTTTAAGATACTTCAACCCTGCTGGAGCCGACGAGTCAGGTTTACTTGGAGAAGATCCTTTAATTAATACTAGTAATATTTTTCCAAAATTAATGAAAGTAATAAATAATGAAAGCAAAGAATTAATAATATATGGTTCGGACTGGCCTACGAAAGATGGAACATGTGTAAGAGACTATATTCACATAACGGATTTAGCAAATGCTCATTCTGCTTCCCTTTTGTATTTGCTAAAAAATAAACCTCAATATATAAAGTTAAATATTGGCTCAGGTAAAGGAGTAACAGTCCTCGAGTTAATAAAAACTTTCAATCAAGTTAATAAATGTACCATACCTTTTAAATTCTCAGAAAGAAGAAATGGAGATCTTCCTTACTTAGTAGCTAATAATTCTTTAGCATTAAGATTAATGAATTGGTCCCCAAAGAAAAATCTACAAGATATTTGTTCTGACACTTGGAGATGGTTAAATTATTATCAAAAAAATAAAAGCATGAAAAATAATTCTTAAAGATTATTAATTGAAATTAGATTTTACAAATCACTTTAAAATATTTTTAAGATTTATTTATATCCGTTAATTTCTGAATAAAGAATTAATATCCGAAAAAATATTATTTAGAACTACACTTATCAATTAAAAAATCGTTTTAAAAGATTTATAATAATTTTTGAGAATTATCTTATTTAAGAAAATATGATCTATATAGTAAAGCAAACACTATAGTAATATAGTATTTAATTAATTTGGATAGGGTTAATTTTTAGAAATCAATGAATTCCGATAACATAAAACCAATTGAAATTTATAATAATAGTAAATTAAAATATGAAAGAATAAAAAATGATGTTTATTATTTATTTGAAAATTATAAACATAAAGATAAGATTTCTAAAATATTTGAATATTGGCTATGGCAATTAAATATTACTCTATCTATTTATGGAGATAAAGGATTTTTAGATTTTTTCAAAAGTAAATTTACTGACCCCATTTCATTTTCTTATTTTCTAGATGGAAGAACTATTTATAATAATTCACTTATCAAATTAAAAAAAAATAGATTTAAATTTTTATTTTTAAATTTTGTAAATCAAAACTTCTATTATTCAGGTTATAAAAGAAAAAATTTAATTGAGGAAATAAGGTTTAGGATATCAAACAAATTAATAAAATATCTTCCTGTTGAAAAAGATTTTGAACTAAGAAAAAGAATTCTTGAGCTTACAAGTATTTATTTTTCTGATGTCAATAAAAGCAATATAGAAAGTTATTTAATAAAAAATCTACCATTACTTTTCTATTCTAAGCCAATTTATAATTATGAAAAGCCTATTAATATATCATGCGCATCAGCTAGTTTTTTTGAGTTTAATAATCTTGAAAATATTTTTTTAGTGAATAGTAATATTTATATTAAGGGTTATCAGCATGGAGGAGGTTATGGAACTTTTTTAGATGATTATTTTGAGGAATTTGAAAAGTCAATATGTGATGAATTCATTGGTTGGGGTTTGAGTGAAATAAATATAAAGCAAACTAGATATAAAAAAATTAAAAAAAATTATTTGCCCAATAAAAGGATAATCTGGATTGAAACTAATTCTGCTAGTGAATTCAATTTTATGGTTCAACCTTATTGTGTTTTAAATATAAATAATCAAAAAAACAAAGAATATATTTTTGAAGAGATGAAAGCTTCTAATTTCGATTATTTTAATTTAATTCATCCTAAACTTCCATTTAAAAAATATAAAAAGTTTAGAAAAAAGTCACTTCAAGGAAGATTTAAAAACGTTGAAAAATTATTTAATAAAAATGATATTGGAATTTTTGACAATCCTACTTCTAGTTTAATTTTCTTTTTTCTAGAGAACCAAATACCCTTTTTACAGATCATATCTAGAAATGATTTTGACAGATTTACAATAAAACAAAAAAAATGGTTCGAATTTTTATCTCATCATGGATTATCATTTTTCAATGATGAAAAAGGTAAATTGGCATTAAGCCTTAAAAAAATCATAAGTAATGATTATTGCATTCCAGAGGAAGTAACTAATTTCCATAAAAATTTATTCTATTGTTGAAAAAATAATTCCCATAAAACATTTTCTCTACCAAAATAATTCAAAGTTAATTACATGAATAATTTAATCAATACAATTTTTTATGGTCACGGTCAATGGGCATTGAACACATTAAAAAAAATCTTAAAAAGAAAAGATCTTAAATTATCTCTTGTAGTATCAAGATTTCCTAATGGAGATAAGGATATTGAAATTTTCTGCAAGAAAAATTCAATAAAATATATCATAATTGAAAACATAAATGATTTTTTTACTAAAGAAAATTTATTTTTTGATTTAGGAATATCTGTTTCTTACGATCAAATATTTAAAAAAAGCGCAATTAATAATCATAAAATAGGTTTAATCAATTGTCATGCGGGGAACTTACCAGATTTTAAAGGCAGAAACATTATTAACTGGGCCATTATAAACAACAATGATGAATTTGGAATCACAGTTCACTATATCGATTCAGGAATAGATACAGGACATATAATCGCACAAAAATTAATCAAAATAAAACATAAAGATGATTATCATGATCTGTTAATTAAAGCATATAAAGAATGCCCAAAATTAGTAATGGAGTCCATAGATATTATTTCCAAAAATGAACATAAAAGCTTAAATCAAAAAAGTATAAAAAAATACCCTATTTTATGCTCACGAAGAAGGGAGGGTGATGAAATAATTAATTGGAATAAAGGTTCTCTTGAAATTTACAATTTTATAAGAGCTCTAGTGTATCCTGGACCATATGCCCAAACATTTGCAAAAGGAGCAATCATTCATATCAAAAAAGCTTTATATATTGATGAGGCTCCAAACTATATTGATATACCTGGGTCAATTCTAAAAAAGGATAAAAATGGTCTACTAGTAAAAACAGGAGATTCATATATTCTTATTCAAAAATGGGATTGTGATATCTTATTGAAAACTGGAGATCGATTTAATTGTGGTTTTAATCATTGCTGAGGCTGGTGTCAATCATAATGGTTGTTTGGATACCGCAAAAAAATTAATTGATGTTGCAGCTAGATCTGGTGCAGATATAGTAAAATTTCAAACCTTTAAAGCTGAGGATTTAACAACTGATAGTGCTCCACTAGCTGAATATCAAATTAAGAATTCCCCTGAATTCATTAATCAAAAAACTCTTCTTCAAAAACTTGAGCTTGATTTAGAGTCTCACAAATTATTAAAAGATTACGCTACAAAATCAGGGATTGAATTTTTGTCTACAGGATTTACAATTGAGAGTATAGAATTATTAGCTAAAATAGGCTTAAAAAGATGGAAAGTACCTTCTGGCGAAATAAACAATATTCCCCTTTTAAGAAGAATAGCAGCTCAAAATCAACCTACTATAATTTCCTCTGGTATGGCTACTCTTGGAGAAATTGAGTTTGCTTTGAAAACACTTTATGAAAGCGACTTAAATAAAGAAAAAATATCTGTTCTGCATTGTAATACTGCATATCCAACCCCTATGAATGATGTCAATTTAAAGGCTATTAATACAATAAAGAAATGTTTTGATATAAATGTAGGGTTTTCTGATCATACAGCTGGCATAGAAGCAAGTATTGCAGCAGTAGCTATTGGAGCTGAAATAATTGAAAAGCATATTACTCTAGATAAAAAAATGTCTGGACCAGATCATAAGGCTAGTATCGAACCTGATGAACTTTATAGTCTGGTTAATTCTGTAAGAAATATTGAAAAGGCAATTGGAAATGGTCTAAAAGTTCCAACCAAATCTGAGATTAAAAATATAAAAGTAGCTAGAAAATCAATAATTGCGTCTAAATATATAAAAAAAGGGGAAGTATTTACTGATAAAAACTTAAGTATTAAGAGGCCAGGTAATGGATTACCTCCCACTATGTATGACTTAATTTTAGGAAGAAAATCAGGAAAATACTACAAACCTAATGATTTAATAGAATTAGATTAAAGGTTATTATTTTTTAAAAATCTCTATTAATATTTAATTAATCTTTCGTCGCAATATAAATATGGACATTATCTAAAACCTTATAAAACAAAAGAGTTTCTATATCTAGAAAATAATAAGGAGTTTATGTATTAAGAATATAATATCTTTATTATTTTTTATTGATTAATAAATGATATGATGTCAAAAAAAAATTTAAATAAATGGAAGTTGATAAATGTAATCACTTTTATTTATTAGAAATGATTTACAAGATTATCTTTTGTAATAAATTAATTCCAAAATAGTTTAAATTCGAAAAAGAAATACAAACTATTTTAAAATTTAAATGTTGATAATCTTCTATGAAAACAGTTGTTGTTCAAGGTCTTGGATTTGTTGGCTTAGCCATGTCCGTTGCAGTAGCTAGTGCTCAAGATAAAAAAAATAGGAATATTTATAGAGTTATTGGATTAGATTTGGCTAATGAATTAGGTAAGCAAAAAGTAAAAGATATAAATTCTGGAAATTTTCCAATCAATAGTACTGACAAATTATTAGAGGAATCATTCAATAACTGTATAAAAAAGGGAAATTTAACTGCATCAACTAATCCTGAAGTTATTAGTAAAGCAGATTATATAATTGTAGATATAAATTTAGATGTTGACACATCGCAAGAGAGAGGCAGTGTAGACTTTACTGGATTTAAGAGTGCTATCAATACTATTGCTAAATATATAAAACAAGATGCACTATTAATTATAGAAACGACAGTTCCACCTGGAACTACAGAAAAAATTGTTTATCCAATAATAAAAAACGAATTTATTAAAAAATATTCTAAGCAAGTTGCACCCATGGTTGCACATTCATATGAAAGAGTTATGCCAGGACCAAATTATTTCAATTCAATAAAAAATTTCTGGAGAGTTTTTGCGGGAATCGATAAAAGTTCGAGCATAAAATGTAGGAGTTTTTTAGAAACAATTATCAATACTAATAAATATGAGCTTAGAGATGTCAAAAATACAACTGCTTCTGAGACAGCAAAGATTATGGAAAATAGTTTTCGAGCTTTAAATATTGCATTTATTGATGAGTGGAGTAAATTCGCAGAGATCGCAAAAATTGATTTATTTGACGTAATCTCTGCAATTAGAGTTAGGCCAACCCATAAAAATATAATGAATCCTGGATTAGGGGTTGGCGGTTATTGTTTAACAAAAGATCCCTTGATGGGAATGATTTCGTTAGATCAAATTTATAATAAAAAGTCAGACTTTCCTCTTTCAAAATTATCTATTGATATAAATAAAAATATGCCAAATAATACACTAAAAATAATTGAGGAAAATTTACAAAATGTTGGGGATAAAATATTGGTGTTAGGAATAACTTATTTGGAAGATGTTGGCGATTTACGCTTTAGCGCAAGTGAACAATTAATTAACCTTTTGCTAGAAAGAAATTTTCATGTTGATTGCTATGATCCAATGATAAATTATTCAACATGCAAAGGAGTTAATATATTCAATAATCTACCAGAATCTTATGATTACTCGGCGATAATACTTGCAGTAAAACATTCAAAATTTAAAGAATTAAATTTCCAAAATTGGCTTGAAAATTTTTCTGGAATATTAATTGACTCAAATAATATTCTTTCAAAAATTGATTTAAATAATTTAAAGAATTCTGGTATTAAAGTGAAGGCAATTGGGAGAGGATCTTTATGAAAGTTTTAATTACAGGTGGAGCTGGATTTATAGGTTTTCATCTAGCAAAATTACTTATAAATAATGGATTTAGAGTTTATCTTACTGATATTATTAATCCAAAAAATTTTGATAAAGAAATCAAATTTTTAATTGCACAAAATAGTTGCGAATATATTCAATGTAATTTGCTTAATTCCAATGAAATAGAAAAAATTAAAAACGATTATGAATTTATATTCCATTTGGCAGCAATTGTTGGTGTTGAAAATGTCATAGCAGACTCTTATGGAGTCTTATCTAAAAACCAAATTATGTTGTCTAATATAATTAATCTTTGCAAAGAACAGAAAAAAGAGCCTAAGTTAATTTTTGCTTCAACTAGTGAAGTTTATGCAGGATCTCAATTTAATAAAACTATAAAATACCCAACTCCAGAAGATTCAATGCTTATTTTGCCTGATCTTTCTAAGCCAAGAACTTCTTATATGTTATCAAAACTTTACGGTGAAGCGATGTGTCATTCATCGGGTTTAGATTTTTTAATTTTAAGGCCACACAATATTTTTGGTCCAAGGATGGGGATGAAACATGTTATTCCTCAACAAATAAAAAAAATATTGTTTACCCCAAAAAACGGAGTTTTAGATATCTACTCACCAAACCATACAAGAACTTTCTGTTATATAAACTACGCAGTAGAAAACATATATAGTCTTATATCAAAGTCCAAACTTGAAGAAAAAGTTATTAATTTAGGTGTATCTGAACCTGAGATTAAAATCAAAGATTTATCAAAAATCTTATTAAATGTAGCAAAAAGAAGTGATATAACTTTAAACGAATTAGAAAATACAGAAGGATCACCATCTAGACGAGTTCCCGACACATCGAGACTTATTGACTCTTCAGATCATATAAATATTCCAAGTCTTTTTGAGGGTATTACTAAAACTTTTGATTGGTATAAGAAATTTTTAAATTAACTATGTCTGAATGGATTGAAATTTCGATTCCCTCCCTTAGGGGAAAGGAAAAAGAATATTTAGAAGAATGCATAACCTCAAATTATGTTTCATCTATAGGACCTTTTACTACTAAATTTGAAAATTTCATTTCTAAGAAAATAGGACTAAATGAGGCTGGGGCTGCTGCCACATCATCAGGAACAACTGCTTTACAATTAGGCTTATTAAGCTTAGAAGTTAAACAAAATAATCTTGTAATTTTACCCACATATACATTTATTGCTACCGCTAATGCTATTTCGCATGTTAATGCTCAACCATGGATCTTCGATATTGAAATGAGGCATTTAACACTTGATCATCAAAAATTAGAGTATGAACTTGAAAATAATACTTATCAAGAGAACAGTTTTTGTTTTCATAAAAAGACCAAACAAAAAATCGGTTGCATAATTCCTGTTCATGTATTTGGTTGTCCACCGAATATTGACGAAATTAAAAGGATAGGGGCAAAATATAACATACCAATTTTACTTGACTCTGCTTGTGGTATTGGTTCAAAATATAAAAATTTAGATTTAGGTGAAACTGGTTTGCCAGGCATTATATCTTTTAATGGGAATAAGACAATAACAACTGGATCTGGGGGTATATTTTACTCTAAAGAAAAAACCCTCATACAAAAAGTTAAGCATTTATCATCAACTGCTAAAAGTACTAATCGTTACGATCATGACGAAATTGCTTTTAATTTCAGAATGTCTAATATTCAAGCAGCATTAGGTTTAGCTCAACTAGAGCAGCTAGATAAAATATTGAATGAGAAAAAAAAGATTCATTTGAATTATTATCATGCATTCAAAAACTACTCACAATTTAGATTACTAAGTGATCCGCATTGGGGTGAGAGTTCACATTGGCTAAATGCTATTATTTTAAAAGAAAAAAATAAAGAAACTATAGAAGAATTGATTAATAAATTAAGAGAGGCCAAAATAAGAGCTAATTATTTTTGGAAGCCATTGCATCTTCAAAAACCATATCAAAGTTCAATGATAAATAAACTTAAACACTTAGATGAAATACAAGAAAGGATTCTTATCCTTCCATCATCACCTACTTTAAAATTTGATGAGCAGCAAAGAATAATCGATGTTATAAAATCATATTTTTAAATGAAAAAGATTTGTGTAGTAACTGGGGGGCGAATGGACTATGGTCATTTGTTTAAAGTTATGAAAGCTATAAATGCCTCTGAAATATTAGAACTTCAAATAATAGCAACTTGTATGCACTTGTCTCCTGAATTTGGACTTACTTACAAAAAAATCGAGTCAGATGGATTTAAAATAAATAAAAAAATAGAATGCTTACTATCATCTGACACAACAGCAGCAGTTGCAAAAAGTGTAGGTCTTGCTTGCATTTCTTTCTCTGAAGCATATCAAGAACTTAAGCCGGATCTAGTTCTCATAATGGGAGATAGATTTGAACTTCTTGCAGCTTCTCAAGTAGCATTATTAATGAAATTGAGAATTGCTCATATTTCTGGAGGTGATACGACTGAGGGAGCTTATGATGAATCTATAAGGCATTCAATAACAAAAATGTCACACCTTCACTTCGTTACTAATACGGATGCTTATAGAAGAGTTAAACAATTAGGGGAGAATCCAAAATATATATTTAATTTTGGAAGCCCAACCATAGATTTAATCAAAGATACCCCAATGATTTCAAAAGAAAAATTAGAGGAGAAATTAGATTTTAAATTAAGAGATAAAAATATTATTTTCACATATCATCCTGTAACCTTAAACTACAAAAAAAATAGAGAAGACTTAGTCACTATTCTTGAAGCATTATCTGAATTAGGTTCTGATTTTGGATTGGTGATTACCAAATCAAATGCTGATGACGGAGGGAGAGTTTTAAATAAAGAAATTGAAAGTTTTGTTTCTTTACATAAAAATGCTAAAGCTTATGATGCTTTAGGACAATATCTTTATTACAACTGTATAAATAGTTTTGATTTGGTTTTAGGCAATTCCTCAAGTGGATTATTTGAGGTTCCAACATTCAAAAAGCCTACTGTAAACATTGGAGATAGACAAAAAGGAAGAATAAGATCAAAATCAATTATCGATTGTAAGGTGGAAAAAAAGGAAATCATTGAGGCAATAAATAAAGCTTTAAATATGAAATGTGATGATGTGGTTAATCCTTATGGTGCGGGAAATTCTTCAAAGAAAATTGTTTCTTTGCTTGAGAAGATAGACATCAATAAAATTCCTCTACAAAAACATTTCTTTAACGAATTTTTTTAATTATTAGATAATAATTTTCAGAGACTTGTAGTATTATTTAAAAAGTTTTGATAATTACTTTTTAACTTTATTGTTCATTATTTTGAATTTTATAATTTATTAATTAAAACTTCCATAACTAAATGCTTTCAGAAAAATCCAAAATTTGCGATATTGTTATTGTCAATTGGAATACAGGTTCTCTACTAAACGAATGCATAAACTCTATTTTATCGTTTGAAGGTCAAGATAGATTTAATATCATTGTTGTTGATAATAAATCTAGTGATGAATCAATCGAGAAAATCGAAAAAAAAGAGCATATTAATTTAATTCAAGTTGGTTTTAATTCTGGATTTGGAAAGGCTTGTAATATTGGAGCGAAAGTTTTTGATTCAAAATATATTTTATTCCTTAATCCAGATACTAAATTATTAGATAATGCAATAAGTAAAGTTTTAGATAAATTAGAAACAATAAATTCAGAGGAAATAGCAATAGCAGGAATAAAATTACTTGATAAGAATTATAAAACTACAAAAACATGCGCTTATTTTCCCTCATTATTAAATACTATTTGCCATATATTCGGAATAAGTAAACTTTATCCAAAATATACTTCTCACTTTATGATTGATTTTTCGCATGAAACAACAAAATTTGTTGACCAAATAATGGGGGCTTTTTTTCTAGTTAGAAGAGATTTTTTCTACGAGTTAAATGGATTTGACGAAAGATTTTTTGTATATTCAGAAGAAGTTGATTTTTCTTATAGAGCATTTATTAAAGGTAAAAAATCAATCTTTTTTTCTGAATTTAGCATATTTCACCTTGGAGGAGGCTCTTCTTCTAAGATAAAAGCGAAAAGAATGTTTTATAATTTACGAAGTAAATTAATTTATGCAAAATTACATTTTAAAAAAATTACATTTATAATTTTCTTCTTTATGGTTATTTTTGTAGAACCTTTTACGCGTTTTGTGAAAAGCTTTTTTTCAAGAAAATTTTCAGAAATAAAAGAAACTTTTGTTGCTTTTATACTTTTGTATAGATGGATTTTAAAACGATTAATAATTTTTAAAGTTATTGTCTAAATATCTAAAATTCAAACAATTATCTTTCTATTATTTTGAAAACCTTACTTTATTAATCTTCAACTAATTAAAAGTCTTTTATTAGTTTTACCCACCGGGAAAATACCTAAATTTTCTTAAATCTCTTAAATGTATTCATTTTACGACTCATTAAAAATTCATAAGACTAACTATCTTAGGAAATTATATTTAAACAAAAAACCCTTCCCTCATTTGGTTTTAGATAATTTTTTAGACAATAAATATTCTTTAGATCTTGAAAAAGAATGTAGACAAATTACCACAAATATTAATTCTTCAAATAATTTCACTCAAAAAAGCAAGACAACTTTAAGTGATAAAAAAATGATGACTAAAAATGTTTTAGATACATGTAATTTTTTTATGTCAGCAGATTTCTTAGAATTTCTTACTGAAATTACTGGTGTAAAAGAACTAATTCCAGATCCATATTTAGAGGGTGGTGGTTTACACAGAACTTGTAGGGGTGGTTTTTTAAAAATGCACACTGATTTTAATTGGAATAAAAAATTAAAACTTTATCGTCGAATAAATGTTCTCTACTATTTAAATAGTAATTATTCCAATGAATGGAAGGGTGAGTTATTACTATCTAAAAATCCTCAAAATGAAAAAGTCTGTAATATGAAATCAATTCAACCAATTTCAAATAGATTAGTAATTTTTAATACGAATGATTTTACATTTCATGGTCATCCAGAACCTCATCTTTTCCCTTTAAATTTTCCAAGAACTTCTTTAGCTTTTTACTACTATACTTCTACTCCTCCAAGCGATAAAGAAAAAAAACGTAATAAATCAACTAATACAAAATATGTTCCATCAAAGAATGAAAAAATTAACTTGAAAGGTATTTCTATTAAAAGTAGAGCAGGTTATTTCTTAAGAAGATGGACTAATTTAGGTTAAATATTGAAAAATAAAGTTAATCATAACTATATTTAGAAAGATTTTTACTGAATTAAAATAATCTAAAAAGCAAGGACTTTTTTCATTTATCCTCACTAATTAATTTGTTTTTTAAGATTTATTTTTTGACAGTAACGTTTAAGAATATTTTCAATATATCTCGGTAAATATGAGTTACAAATAAATTAATTAAATTTCATATTTATAATCTTTCTTCAAAAAATTATTAACTTGATTCATTGCTATAAATTTATCTTTCAATAAAATTTTATATGCATTTTGATATAAATCTCTGCATTCAGCTTTGTTGAATAATTCTTTTAAAATCGCTCTAAAATTTTTTTCTAAATTTTCATCTTCAAATATTTTAAATTTTCTACTTAAAGGAACATCTTTAAAAGAAGCACTTCCTTTATAACCAGTTATTACGCAACAACCACAAAGTATTGCCTCGCGAGGTATCCTATCTCTTCCTGGATGCTCTCCAAAATCGATATAAATTGCTGAATACTTTAATAGTTCTATTAATTTAGGGTAAGAAAGATTTATTAAAGGCACAAATTTATATTCGTTTCCTAAAGCTTTGATCAATTTTTTAGTCGTGGAATACCCTTTCATAGGGTTATATAAAATTATTTTNTTTCTTTTGATTAAATTAAAAAATCCCTCATCAAAGTTGGGGATTTTATCTATAAAATCATAAATCAGAAAAGGTTTCTTCCCAAAGTTAGTTTGTATGAAGTTTTCTGCATATTCTGATTGCGCTATGTGGCAAAAATTTGAGTTCAGTATTTGATTAAATGTAAGCGGTGAATCAAAATGAGGATGTAAAAATTTTAAGATACTATACTTTTTACCTTTATATTTTTCATAATTAAAAAAATAATTATTCACGCTGAGCCAATATATAAACACTTGAGCAGATTTAATTTTTCTAGAATATGCTGTGAAAGTTTCAGGTATTATTACAATATTGCCTTTAGAGTCATTTATCCTTTCTCTGATTTGAATATCTTTTGAATACTTCTTCATTTCATTTGGCACTTTTATCTTTCTAGTACTAAAAAATTTTCTCCAATCTAATGTATATACAATTTCAACATCTTGATTATGCTGCTTTAATAAAAATGCTAATTGATAAAGGCTTTCTGGACCGCCTCTTGCAGCATTATGAGGGATTAATACTTGGAATTTACTTTTCAAATTTCCTTCCTATTTTTTAATTTAAAATCTTTAATGTAGTCCTTTAAATTAACTTTAGCTTTATAGCCTAATAATATTTGAGCTTTATTATTTTTTACAATTGATTCGAACCTCTCGCCTTTTCTGACTGGAAGAAATTTTATTTCACTTCCAAAAAATTCAGCTACTTCTAAAAGAGTATGATTTGTTTGAGTACCTAACATATATTCTTCATTAAGATTTTTCTCCCATGCGAGGTAAGTTCCTGTAACGATGTCGTTAACATGAGTAAAGTCTCTTTTTTGATTACCAGGCTTCACAACTGTAATTGGGATCCCTTGTTTATATTGTTCCTCAAAGATACCAATTACTGCTGCCATAGGATGATTCTTAATTTGCCTTGGTCCATAAACATTATAGAAATATACAATCTCATAAGATAATCCATACCAATTAGCAAAATTCTTAATAAGTTCAATATTTTTTGCTTTTGACCAACTATAAGGAGAAAGATGTTCATCTTTACCACTATTACCAAACTTACTTGAAGAAGCAGAATAAATAATTTTTATTTTATTTACTGCACAAAATTTTATGACCTCAAGGGTTGATACAATATTGGATTCAAAACAGGTTTCATAATTTTCAAAACTTTGAACAATTCTTGAAAATTCAGCGAAATGGAAAACAACATCGATATTATTTTCTTCATGTAATAATTTTTTTATGTTTTTGGTATTACCATCTATATACCTTATCTTATTTCGATTTTTTTCTTTTATATGATTATTTCTTGAACCTGTAGAGTAATTATCAATAACTATAATTTCATAGAATTTCTTTATATTATTAATATATTCAACTAAATTTGACCCTATAAATCCTGCACCTCCTGTAATTACTATTTTCTTCATTACTTTACTTCTCTATCCAGAAAGTCTCTTGCGACAATCAAAGATTCTAATATAACATCCTCCATGTCCATATATTTATAGGTGCCTAATCTTCCAATAAATTTAAGATTTTTATCTTTTTCTGCCTCTAACTGGTATTTATGTAATATTTGCAAATCTTTTTTCAATCTCTTTGGGTAATAAGGTAGATCATTTTTTCCAGTTTCTTTACTAAATTCTTTAAAAACGATTGACTTTTCAAATTTCTCCCATGGAGTAAAATGCTTGTGTTCATAAATTCGGGTAAATGCAACATCAACATCTGGATAATTAATTCCTGCAGTGCCTTGATAATCCCCATTTACGATGCTCTTTTCCCAAAAAACTGTTCTGTAACCCAATCTACCAAACCTAAATCCAAAAAATTCATCAATCGGACCAGAAAAAAGATCTTATCAAAATCTGATTTCATCGAATTTTGCCATGAAAGATTTCTTTCAAGCTTTATTTTTTTGTGATTAAGTATATTTTCAATTATTTTAGTATATCCAAATTTAGGTATCCCCTGAAATTTCTTATTGTAGTAATTATCGTCGTAATTAAATCTTACAGGTATTCTTTTTAAAATAGAGGCTGGTAATTCTCTCGGCTCACATCCCCATTGTTTTAAAGTGTAACCATAGAAAAATGCTCTATAAAGATCTTCACCAATAAAAGCTAAAGCCTGTTCTTCAAAGTTCTTGGGATCTTTTAATTCCTTAAGCCTTAACTTTTCAATAAAAATCTTTGCCTCATCTGGATTGAATTTTTTATTAAAAAATTGATTTATTGTATGTAAATTTATAGGGAAAGAAAATATCTGATCTTTAACTGAACATTTTACTCTATTTATAAAGGGTACCAATTCTCCAAATTTATTTATATATTTCCAAACATCAATATTGCTTGTATTAAATATATGTGGACCATATACGTGTTCCATAATGCCAGTTTCATCATCCTTCTTTGTATAACAATTTCCTGCAATATGAGATTTTTTTTCAATAACGACAATTTCATGATCTGCTTCCGCCAATTCTCTAGCTAGTACTGCACCTGCGAAACCAGCTCCTACAACCAAAATATTTTTCATGATTTATATAATTTGTAACAAATTAATTGAATCAAATAGATTGAAAATTTTAAACAACTTAATAATCATCTATCACACAAAAAAAGTAAACCTTTTAAAGATATTTCTTAAATTTTAAAAACTAAGGTTATGTTTTTATATTATTCTAAAGAAAAGGATGGTGTAGGCTAAAAAAAGATTTGTGAAGGATCAACTTTAAGATATTTATTTAAAATTTTATATTTTTCTCGAGTATGCTTTTCAAACAAGCTTCAGCTATGTCCCATTCAACTTGAGTATCAATATCAATACTATGGAAATCGTCCATTATAAAAGTATCAGAATACTTGGAGAAAAAATTCTTCTCTTTTTTTAGGATATCGATCCTTGTATAGTACATTGAGCCGTTTGGTATAAGTATTTTCTTATTTACTTCTAAATCAATTTTTGCAAAAGATAAATATTTTGTGATATCCCTAACTGCCACACATTGTTTAGAATTTTTTTCCCTAATTTTTTCCATAAATTTATTTATTTGATCAAAAAATCTTAATGGTGATGTTGGCTGAAGTAAAAGCATTTCTGATCGATCACCTCCGCAAAAATATTCCACAAAATCTATTGCAGTATCAAAGCTTGAAGTTTTATCTGCTGCAAGAGCTGGATTTCTCATGCGAGGAACGATTGCACCATATTTTTTTGATATTTCAGAGATTTCTTTACTATCAGTACTTACATAAATTTTATCGACATAATGCGATCCTTTAGCAGCCTCAATGGTCCATGCAATTAAAGGCTTTCCGCAAAGATTTTTAATATTCTTTCCTGGTAGTCTTTTAGAACCTCCTCTAGCAGTTATCAGAACATTTATTAATTTTTTACACATTAATAAAAATTTATTGAGAAAAATATTTGTTAGCAGAATCTAAAGTTTCATATCTCCCAATATCAATCCAATATTGAGAAGTACATTCAATTCCCAATTTATAATTCTTGAGCTTTGCTTTTTCAAATAAACTTGGCATGTCAAGATATTGATTCTCTTCAATAAGATCAATCATCGATTTGGATAAAATATAAATTCCTGCATTAACCATAAAGGAATAAGTTGGTTTTTCAGTTATTCCTTTCCATTCTTTATTATTATGATTAATTACGCCAAATGGTACTTGATATTTTTCTTCTTTACATAACATAATTCCATCAAGATTTTGGTCCATTGTTTTTTCTACTATATTGCTAAGATTACATTCACAAAGTATATCTGCATTTGTAACTAATATTGGATAGAAAATATCTCTTTTTTTAATATCAGCTAATGATCCAGCTGTTCCTAATGGTTTATTTTCTCTAGAAAATGATATTGATGCATCAAAATCTTTACCCTTCACATATTCTTCAATTAATCCAGAAAGATGTCCAACTGATATAACAATATTCTGAAAACCTTCATTAATCAATTTTTCAATTATTCTCTCAATTATTGCCTTACCACCAACTTCGATCAAAGGTTTTGGTACGTCTTTAGTTAATGGTAAGAGTCTTGTCCCTTTCCCTCCAGCCATAATAACAGCTGTGCTTTTTTTCTTTTCTGATAACCTTAATTCAATTTCACAAACCCCAATAACCTTATTTTCATCATCAATAAGTGGAAGTAGAGAAACTCCTTTCTTTTTAGCTTTGGATTTCATTATTTCCTTATTATGAGAATATGCATAAATACAATTAGCATTCATTAAAGATTCACAGTTGGCTTTACTATCTTTTCTTATAACCCATCTTCTTAGATCTCCATCTGAAATCGTTCCACAAAGCTTTTTATTATCGTCAACTATAATTAAAACCTTATGAGTTAAATTATTCAAAATATTCAGAGCTGACATTAATTCTGAATTCTTATTTACAAGATATTTTTCAAAATTAATCATTTATTTAAAGATGCCTGAAGTAAAATATAGCAATCTAACTATAGTTTAATATTTTATGTCTCTACAAATAATAAAGTAAGAATAATTTAAATCAAAATTTTTCCAATTCAACGATCCAAAATATTAATTTTATTAAAATTTTTAATGTCTTTTCTAGAAAATTGCAGAATATATAGGGGTTGAATTTTTAAAATAAGTTTTAAAATTTAAAGTAAAAACCTAATATGGTTTATTAGAAATTATTTAAATGGTATTATTTTATCTAGCATAACTAGCATGCAATAAAAAAAATATTTAATCATTTATGGTTATTAAATTCCCTTACCCAAAAAAAATTGATAAGAATTTATTTAAATCAGATCTTGTAGGTAACCCTTTTTATGGATTGCCCAAAAAAGTTCAATTTTGCAGCAAATGTGTTATTAGTAATCAAAGGCCATCTAGTACAATTGAATTTAAAAATGATGGAGTTTCTGATAAGGAAGTAATAAAATTCAACGAAAATAATATTTGTGACGCATGTAAAGTAAAGGAAATTAAAGAATCTATTAATTGGAAAGAAAGAGAACAAGAGTTGAGAGATTTATGTGATAAGTATAGAAAAGATGATGGAGGTTATGATTGCTTAGTTCCAGGAAGTGGAGGTAAAGATAGCTTTATGCAAGCTCATCTTTTGAAATACAAATATGGAATGAATCCACTAACTTGTACATGGGCTCCTCACATATATACTGATTGGGGTTGGAAAAATCATCAGGCATGGATTCATGCAGGATTTGATAATATTTTGTTTACTCCAAATGGAATGATTCATAAATTACTTACAAGAATTTCCCTTGAAAATTTATTCCATCCATTTCAGCCTTTTATGATAGGACAAAAGAATCTTGCACCTAAGATTGCTTATTTACATGATATTTCTTTAATATTTTATGGAGAAAATGAGGCAGAATATGGCAACAAAAAACAGGATATAAATATTTCTAGCAGATCAAAAGAATTTTTTTCTGAAAAGAAATCTTCTGAAATTTATTTAGGAGGAATGCCTTTAAATGAATTGGAGGAATTATCTCTTAAGAAAGTAGATTTTGAACCGTATTTGCCAATAGATCCAGAAAAACTTATTGAAAAAAACATACAAGTGCATTATTTAGGGTATTTTGAAAAATGGCATCCACAATCTGCTTATTATTATTCTGTTGAGAATGGTGATTTCCAATGCGCACCTGAAAGGACAGTTGGAACTTATAGTACCTACAACTCCATAGACGATAAAATTGACGATTTCCATTACCACTCAACTTACATAAAATTTGGTATTGGAAGAGCTACTTATGATGCATCTCAAGAAATCAGATCTGGAGATATTACCAGAGAGGAAGGAATTGCTTTGGTCAAAAAATTTGATGGTGAATTTCCTGAAAGGTGGTCACGGGAAATTTTTAATTACTTATCAATTGATAATCATAAATTTCCATTCATAAGTAAATATTTTGAAGAACCTATTTTTTCTAGGCAATATTATTGGGATTTAGCTGATACATTTAGATCCCCACACATCTGGAAATGGTCAGAACAGAACCATTGGGAATTAAGAAAACAAGTTACAGATAATGTTTATGAAAAAAATTCAGCCCAACATTGGAAAGGTAATAAATAGGTTTTTTTGTGAAAAAATTTCGTAAAAGAATTATTGCAAGGCTTGACATTAAAGGTTCTAGATTAATAAAGGGTATAAGATTCGAGGGATTGAGAGTTATAGGAAACCCCTGTGATGTGGCTCAAAACTATTATAAAAAAGGAATTGATGAAATATTTTACTCTGACGCTGTAGCAAGCCTTTATGGCAGGAACAGTTTAGATAAGCTTTTAAATGATACATGCAAAAGTGTTTTTGTCCCAGTCACAGCAGGAGGTGCTATAAAATCTGTTGACGATGTTTATAATCTTCTTAAGGCTGGAGCAGATAAAATTGCAATTAACACACATGCCGTTAAGAATCCAGAACTAATAACAAAGCTTGCCAATAGATTTGGAGAACAATGTATTACTCTATCTATCCAAGCAAGAAGATCATTCAAAATGTCCTCTGGATGGGAAGTAATGATTGAATCTGGAAGAGAACGTACTGGAATTGATCTTCAATCATGGATTGAAAAATCGCAAAAACTCGGAATTGGCGAAATATTTTTAACTTCAGTTGATCAAGATGGAACAAACAAAGGTCCTGACGAACAATTAATAAATATGGCAAATAAATTAGTCAAGAAACCTTTAATTGTTGGAGGTGGTTTCAATACAATATCAACAATAGATAAATTCTTAAAATTATCATCAGTATCTGGTATATCTATAGGGAGTTCATTCCATTATAAAAAGCTTTGTATTCAAGAGATTAAGGAAAAAATAAATTCTAAGGATTTTTCTCTAAGAATTAGTAATAGTAACAAAATTAATTTTACAAAAAATAAAAATAAAAAATTCAATATTGCTGTAATTGATTATGGAATGGGCAATCAACAAAGCTTAATTAATGCATTAAATCTTTTCGGTCATGATATATGTCTTACAGAAGATAAAGATTTAATAAGTAAATCTGATTTAGCAATTCTCCCAGGTGTAGGTTCTTTTCCTGCTGGAATTAAAGAACTTAGGAATAGAGGATTGATAAATATACTTCTAGAAAGATATAAAAATAGAAAACCAATAATTGGAATTTGCTTGGGTATGCAACTTTTATTTGAAAACAGCTCAGAATTCTCAAAGAATAATGGTCTAGGTATATTCAAAGGAGAAATAAAAAATATTAAAGATCTTGTAATTAAGGATAGTGTTACAAATTCATATCCCAAAGAAATTAAATTACCTCACATGGGATGGAACGATATTTCTGAATATTATGGTGAATCAAAATATAACTACATAAAAGAACTTAAAGATAAAGCATTTTATTTTGTTCACAATTATGGAGCTGATTCAATTAGTAATTCTGACTTTTATACAATCACAAAATACTATGGAAGAGATATAGTTGCTATCTGTGCCATAGATAATAACGTTGGGTTCCAATTTCATCCTGAAAGAAGCGGAATAGAAGGATTAAATTTACTTTCAAAAGTTATAGATAATTTGCTTTACAACAAAAATATTAAATAATTTTTAGAAATTATTTTTAATAATTAAACCTTTGCAGCCCATATATTCTGATCTAATAAATTTGGCCAAAGTTTTCTAGGATCCTGCAATTCTTTCTTGTTAAAAGGTTCAGTTAAAATAACATGTCTTTTTTGAGTTTTAAATCCATTTTCGAGTAAAGATTTACCTAAAGTATCTCTTGGATGCCCACCAGGGAATTTCTCATATACATCTTCTATATAAATGCCTTTATTTGTTACTCTAGAAATCTCTTTTAATGCATTAGAAAATTGAATATCATCAAGAATCTCAAAGACCCCACAAACCAAAGAATAATCAAAATATTTTTCTTTATACTCTAGTTTTTCAGTTACAAAATCGCCTTGATGAAAATTGCAAGTAATTCTATCATCAGAATTTTTTACTAAATTCTTTGCATTTTCAACTCTTGAAAAGTTTAAATCAATTCCAGTAATAGATAAATGAACAGATTGAATATTATTTTTCTTCCAAAAATCAAGACAAAAATCTATCAATCTTTGAATTACATCACCATCACCCATTCCAAGATCGGCAACATTACCTCCATTAAGTGCAATCTCTTCCCATCCTAAAGGGGTAATAAACCAAGCTTTTCTTTTCATCAAATATTCCCATCTAATCCTCTCAATAGGACGTTCTACTTCCCGATAATAATTATCAAAATCACTCGTTTTGATATATTCATTTCTTTTCCTAACATATTCGTTATAGGCAAAAATTTGTTCTTTATTCTCCCACCTTTGTTCTGACTTTAAAAATGAGAAATCGTCAACTGCTGCAAAGGGATTTTCATCTAAACCCCAAGACTCAATTTTTTTAAATTCATCTTCAGTTAGATTTTCTAAATCTCTCATAATTTTCTTAGAACTGATGTTCAATATTATCACGCTTACATTACAAAGGTTTAAAAAACTAAAAAAATTTTTTTTGTAAAAATTTTTTCACTTAAATAGGGTTTATGGAGCCAAGCGGACTCGAACCGCTGACCCCCTGCATGCCATGCAGGTGCTCTACC
>FUFK010042072.1_pt1 | contig 31322 bp, 16 predicted proteins | sample 1021851 | NCBI WGS metagenome assembly FUFK01 (sample SAMEA51879418, study PRJEB19060) | metagenome | reverse complement strand
AGCTTTGATATACGAGCTTTTAAAACGCCTCTATATGCCATTATTTTTTCTTTTTGCCTAATCGTTTTCTAACGATGTCCATTGTTTTACGCATTTTAGCAGCGTATCTAGGATTTTTCTTTCTGTTAAATACTACTTGTTGATTTAAACTACTAATAATTCTAGATAAATTGCCTTTACGCGACTTAATCATCCAGCTAGCTAAACCAGAAGCTGATAAACTTTTAAATTTACCTTTAGCATCAGGAGCGTCTGAGTGTTTAAAATCACCCATACGCTTAGGCAAAGCACTTTGCAGCTTTTCAGCTTGTTTAGCGTGCATAGTGGCAGAATTTTTTAACTGCCCTATTATTTTTTTTAGCTCATTATTTTTTAATTTAAAAGCCATTATTTTTTCTTTTTCTTCTTGCCTAAATAACTACTAGGATTACGCGTACACCTTACACCCCAACCAGAAGCATAAGCCGAAGGCCATACTTTAAACTTGCGCTTAGCAGCTGCTTTACAAGCTGCAGATATTTTTTTAAGCGCTGAACTTTTTACTATTTCTTTTTGCATATCTTTATATTTAACAGTTCCATCTACGTCTAGCAGCTAAACCTCTTTTACTTTTCCAACCTCTTGATCTAGCGCAAAATGATTTTCTACGCTTAGCAGCTTTACTACCTTTTTTTAGTCTTGATGGTGGTGTAGTTACAGCGGTTTTTAGTTTACTACCAGGATTTTTACGTCTATATTCACGCACGCCTTTTTCAGTCATACCACCACCGGCTTTACCGCCTGTGCCTGTTGACTTAGCTTTATTGAAGTTTTTACCAGGACCTATAGTTCTACGTACGTCTGGTTTACGCTTTTGCATAGGTGAGTCTTCATACGACATTTTAAATCCAGAAAGCTTACCACCAGCTCTACGTCTACCACAAGGAGTTACAGGAATAGGGTTATTTTTTTGAACATAAGCCATAGTCTATATATTACTTGTTTTTACTTTCATTTAATCGTGGTAATGACAGTACTGACTCTTGCTTCTTGTCATAACTTTACATCTAGTACCATCTGACTTTCTTTTTCTACATTGTCTAGGACTAGCACTACGAGGTATTTGAGGTACTTTGTCTGAAGCGCCTTTCATTTTTTCTTTAGCTTCTTTCACCTCTTTGTATGGATCTATACCTAAACTCCATTGATCCCAACCTAAACCTACAAATATTCTTTGAATAGCAGTGTTTTTATCGTTAAACACTTCTTTCATGTTATCTATTTTACGTAGCAAACGATTTACAGGTATATTAGTTGTACCTTCAACACCAGAAGTTATAGCTTGATATACTGGGTTTTCTAAGTTATCATAACCCATATAATCATAAACTTTTCTATTGTACTTGTCAGTTTTTAAAGCGCTGTACATTTTTCTAAACTTAGAGCCAATACTTGGTGATAAGTTTATAGCTTCAACTATTACATTACCATAATCTGCTCTAGACTTTTTTTCTCTTTCGGCTAAAAATCTAATTATTGTGTTTTTTATTGTTGCTGCGACAGCACCGTATATACCGCTACCTCTTAGCAAAGAGTCAAGAGCACCGTTAAATATTCTTTCTGATTTTTCTAAAATCTTCTCATCGTCTTCTTCATCAAACGTTAAAGCAAATATAGCGTTTTGCAGACTAGCAAATATAATGTTTTGCACAGCGCCATAGTATAATATTCTAGAAACATTACTTCTCCAATCACCTCTACCAGCAGCTAAATCTTGCGCTGCTTTCTTCATCAACCTAGCCATTTGCATTGGCGTGTTAGCAAAGTTTAATATAATTCTACCTATAACAGATCTTTGTTGTTGTGATAGCTTGTCAGGTCTAGCAGACTGTTGAGTTTCTTCTGCTATTTCTTGAAAGTCTTGAAAAGCTTGTTTTTCAGCTTCATTTTGACTCATGCCTTCTTTTAAGTATTTTTTAATTTTACTTCTATAGAAAGTAGATCCACCCGCTGCAATGGCAAAGCTATCTGCAATTTGTGTAGGTGTAAAACCAAGATTCAACAAATATCTTAGTGCAGCCGTAGCTTTATTTTTAGCTCCAGCAACAGCGTTAGCAAGTTCAGCTTCGTTTATATTCATTGACAAACCTGCTCGTCTAGCTTTTAAATAATCAGAGTTCATTAACGTTTTAAAGTCTGACCAATACTGTTTTTGATTAGCAAACATAGCTGCAGCTGAAAATATATTGTTACCTTCAAAGTTTAAAAAGTTTACAGTAGATATTGTTTGTAGTACTGCTGATCTAGCATTAAAGAACATGATAGCACCAACAGAATTATTAATCCAGTTCATAAACTGATTAGCTATTTTGTTTGAGCCAGAAGGTCTGTTTTGACCAGTTTTCATAGCGTATAACATATCTTCAAAAGCACTTCTAACATCTGAGCCGTATACAGCTTGTATTTTATTTAAGTTATCTTTGCTAAAAATTTCATCAGCATTTTGTTGCCACTCTTCTAANTACTTTGCTCTATTTATTTTAGTAGCAGCATNTTGCATNTCCATAGCTATATTCTCTGCNGCCCAGCTTTCAGAAGGTTTTAAATAACCTTCTTTTGCTCTAGANGCAGCGCTTAGNCCTTNAGCAAANGCTANTAAGTCAGCATCGTCTTTAACTATTTGTGATAACTCAGCTACCTCAGCGTTAGATATACCTGGTATATCAAATCCTGCTTCATTAAACAAATACACTCTTATAGCATTATCGTACGTAAAAGCTGATCCTGGTATGAGTTTGCCAAGTTGTTTTTTAACTTTAGGATATTTTTTTCTTAGCGCTTTAAAATCATTTAATATAGCCATTTTAGCAGAGTTCATTTCAATATAACCTCTAGCAAACGGATCAATTAAAGCTTTTTTAAAGAAAGCCATATCAGCCTCACCTTTTTTACCTTTACCAGCAAAATACCTTAATAGACCTAAAAAGTCATCTGCACTTGGTGGCACAAAAAATCTAAGTCCACCAGGCTTAGCGCCTAGCTTTTTAGCTGATACATCAGAAAATATTTTTGCAGCATCAACACCTTTGTTCTGTTCTATAATTTTGTTAAAGTCAGCGCTTAAGNTTTTGCTAAACTTCATTTTAGCTTGAACAGATTTACCCTTAACATCAAGTTGATCTAATATAACTTTAACAGCTTCTACATTAGGTATTGCATCGTCAACAAAATAAATATCATTGTACCCTTGATTTGCATACTTGTCTAATATCCACATAGCTTTTGCTTCACCAGTGCTATTGCCTAAGCCTGTTATGTTTTCTATAGGCAAGTTTATGCCTTGACTTTTTAGCCAATCATGTATTGCTTTTTCACTAGCTGAAGCTCTAGCTGTAAGTATATAAACGTCGTTAACACCATACTTTTTAATTTGATTCTTTAGCTTTTGCATTAAAGGTCCTGGTCTACCTTTAGTAACTTTATTGAAGTCGCTAAAATCAAAAGTCCAACCATCGGCCGCTAATTGCTCGCCCATGTGTGGCCATTCATCAGAGGCTACTCTAATTGTCTTACCGTCTTTAGTAGCTATAACAAAGTTTTCACTAATACCTACAGTTTCGTCAAAATCAAATATGCTTATGCCTTTTACAGGCGTATTTTCTGTAGTAGTCCTAGCCGCGTTAAAAGCATCATTTACAATGTTATTATTTAATCCTGATATTTTAGACTTAGAGTACTTAGCGTTTATACTGTTAGCAAAGTCTTGCATGCCTTGCTCCGCGTATAAATTTATTTTTTGTTTAGGAAAGTTTCTAGAGTCTAGCTGAGCTTCAACTCTTAATCTTAATTTATTAGTAGACCTAACTAATCTCATAGTTAGAGGTATTCTCATATCTAAGTCTTGAAATCTAGTTACATTTGCGTTTAACACGTTGTCAAAAGAAAACAAACCAGATACACCCATGTTTATGTATTGACTTGGCTTTTTCTTTCTTAAATAAGTTTCAGCTACCCATGATGGTGTAACATCTCCTACTAATCTTGAAATTTCAGCTCTTATGCCTGACTCTGAAATAGCCTTCCACTGCTCACTTGTAACTTCAATGTCGCCTTTATCAGTTCTTTTTAATCCTTCTGGAAAAGACTCTAGTATAGCTTTTAAGCGATCCATTATACCAGTCTCTCTAACCTTCTCAAAAAGATCGTTAATAGGGTTCATACCGTTTTCTTCAAAGCTTGCTTCGTTTTTTCCTCGTGGAAAAGACAAACTAACTAAATCAAACAAAAAGCTAGTAGAAGTGTTTCTAGCTGTTGTGCCTTTTATTTCTATACCAACAACTAAAGTGTTTAATATGTCATTAGAAAACTTTAATATTAAGTCTTGAGCGTCACCTTTTTCTGTAGGTGTTCTTAATGAAGACTTTATGTTATCTATTTTATCAAAAACCTTAGCAGCGTTATTTATAACTATTTTTTCAAACATCTTGTGAACCTTCATCTCAGGATGCTTTTTACTTAGAGCTTCTAGTTTTTGCTTTACTTCAGGTATAGATTTTACTTGCCAAAATAGCTCGTATTTTCTATTTGTAAAGTTTTGATTTGCAACACCGACAGCTTCTTCTAGCTCAGCAGTTTCTCTGATCTGTTTAGATAACTCACTGTCAAAACCTTCTTTGTTGTATACTCTTTGTATAGCTCCAACCTGTTGGTATAAATCGCCTATTGCTTTTATTTCATCTATGTTTTTAGAAAACTTAAGATCTACAGGTCTATTTAATTTTCTAGCTAACGTAGCAATTTGTATTTCAGCAGCTGCAGTTTCTGAAATAATAACAGCGTCTTGCAATGTGTTTGGCTCTTGCAATGTTTCTAGTGCGGCATCTTGAGCAAGCTCTGTAACTATCATACGTGACAAACCGTCTTTTCTAGTACCTAACGTTGATCTACCAATAGTATAATTTAAAACCTCTTGCATAGTTTTACCTGTAGAAGTTTTACCTAAAAAGAAAGCTTCAAGCTCTTCNTTTGTAGGTATACGCTTTTCGTAAAGATCAGGNCCAGAATCTCTTGATACATCAGGTTTTATTTTACCTTGCTGTATTGCTTTATCAACNTCTGTAGGACTTATATTCTTTTTTACTATAACGCTAAATATTCTTTTACCATCAGGAAACTTTTGACCAACAAGTCTTTCCATNGCTACAAGATCTTGTATTGTAGAAAAATCTATTATTGTTTCAAAATTACCATTAGTTAAAAAAGTTCTAAAATCAGAGCCAGAGCCTATAGCTTGTTGCACTATGTTTTTCATTTGCTTTTTTACAGCATTTTCAAAAGTAAGCATAAACTTATCTTCGTCTATAGTAGTATCAATAGATTTTACAATACTTCTAACGGCTTCTCTAATATCGTTTTCTTGTTGCTCTTGTATTAGAGCTTGACCTTTAGCGTTTTTAAGTTTAGTTCTATATACAGACTTTTGACCTTCTTCTACAATATCAGTTTCTAAAGCACCAGCGCTTAAATCTTGCTCTTCTAATGCTTGTAAACGAGCATCTTGATCTGTATCTGCTACAGTTTCACCTATAGTTCTACCTTGATCACCTACTTGCTCGTCTATAGATGTTGTAGGCCTTAACTCTTTTGATACTTTTTTAAATACATCACCTATCCTAAAGTTAACTCTAGAGTTTATATGTCCAGAAAGTCCAAACTTGCCTTCTGAAGTAGTTTCTACGCTTGGGTCAAAGCCAAACACGTCTGGAATAAGTTTTTCTCTTACACGCTCTAAAAATAAGTCTAACGGCTCGCCTTTTACGTTGGCGTTATCAGCACTAACATCGACGCCTTTTCTAACTAAGTTGCTTATAATTACGCCGTCAATATTTCTTTTGCTAATTAAATAGTCATAAGCGTCAATAGCGCCCTCAACATCATACTCTGCTTTTGTCATTGCTTGACCATCTTTTTTAGCAAAGTCATCTATTTTTGTTTGCTCTGAAGCAGATAATTTAAGACGTCCATCAGCGCCGTCTGCAGCTTCTAAACCTGTAAGATTTACTTTAGCTAAACGTCTTGATATTATTCTGCCTAATAAACCAGATTTATTTATATTTTTTTGATAATCAACTAAAAAATCAAACACTTGTTTACCATCTCTAAAGTCTACACTACCAAAACCTAAGCCTCGCATAGTAGATCTCATGCCGTTTATTAATCCATCAGCATTAGCTTTAGTGTCNATAAGTTTACCATCTATTAACTCAGAAGTCACAGTAAAGTATTCTTCTATGTCTTCAGCTCTTTCAGTTAAAACAATACCGTCTTTATCCTTTTTTAATACTCTAACGCCATCTTTGTTCTTGACGCCGTATTTTGTTGCTATTTTTCTTTCTAGTGTTTTTAAAGCTTCAGGGTTATTATCTGCTAAATAATCTCTTAAAGCTTTTACGCCAGGCAGTAAACTAGCTCTATCTGTTTTAAAAGCTCTTGAAACTATATAATGTAAATACTCATGACCAAGAACGTTAGTAGCTTCTGTTATGCTAGCTACTTGCTCGTTTATGTATATAGTGGATTTACCACTTTTATCTTTACCTATAAATATACCATCTGCAGACTTAGCTTCAGGGCTATTTTTTAAAGCTTCATCTATTTGCTCTTGCGATCTTAAAGTTACTACATTTAAGTTTTTTCTATTAAAGCCAAAGCCTTTTTGTCTTTTTCTTATTACTTCGGCAGCCTTCATAGTTCTACCTACAGTCTCTTCAACTTTAGCGTCAAACTCAGAGCCAAGTATACTTTCTAAATAAAATAAATTTTGTTTTATTTCTAGTTCTGCTTCTTTTCTAACATCTAAATCATTTTTAGGATCTACAGCTATAGTATACAATTTATTGTTAGCATCGTGTAAAGCGCCCACTTGTTTCAACTCTTCATCTGATAAGTTTTCAAACGAAGCGTCTAAGCCTTCTATGTTACGATCGTACATTTGCTTAAGCTTATCAAGTCTTTTTTGGTAAAAAGGCTTATTAGTTCCATCAGCATTATCTAGATCATTACTGGCTTTTAAAATTTGCTCTTGTAACTTCAATTGATTAGCTTGCCACTTTTTTGGCGCTAAAAACTGATGAGCAACAGATTTATTAGCTTTTGATGTGCCACCTAAAGCTAAACTTGTTGGACCACCTAACAAGCCACCTATTATAAACGTACTCATTGTTTGATGAAACCTGTCTTTAAAAGCTTTTTCATCACCAAACACAACGTGATCAGCTAACTGCATAGAAACATCGGTTAATGCTTCTTGAGTTCCTTCAAAAGCAAAACCTAAGCCTGTTTTTTTCGCAAGATGTTTAAACATACCGTCTATACTTTCTTGCACTACTTTTTTGCTTGGATTTTTACCTAAACCCATTAAGCTTCCGTAAAATCTACCGCCAAGATAATTACCAATAAATTCTGATCCGCCTTTCCATACGGCGTTTAAGAACATATTAGCGTTGGACTCTTCAGGTCTATTTTTAAAGTTTTGCTTGTATGAATTACCAAACTCTGTTAATCCTAATACACTACCGCCAAGTATTGGAGACTTTGCTACCATAGCTATACTCATTAAAGAGCCAACAGCCTGCTCTACGCCTAAGTCTAGCCCTTTGCCTATTTCACCTTTAGAAAGTAATTCACTAACATTTAACTCTTTTCCAGTTTCTTCGTCATAATGTTTTGTAGCATAAGCGTCTAATATTCTTTTAGTAGAATTAATCATGTCTGCCATGCCATTACTTTTTGCAAAGTCTTCGTAAGTAGGATATACTTCTAAAAAGTTTTTTATAGCACCTTCTCCATCTAAAGCCTTTTGCTTTAGCTTTTCATATCTTTCTCTATACTTTTCATTGTCTATTGGCTCTGAAGGATCAGCTCCAAAAATATTTTCTTTTTTAATATCATCAAAGTCTTCCCCTCCTAAAATTCTACCTTGTATTTTAAGAGCTTCTTCGCTGTTTACAAGACCTTCAAGCTGTCGTATAAAAAAATTAGCACCTTGAGCTGCCCATCTTTGAACAAATCCTGGCATAAATGGCAAAGCCTCTTGAACTATATCTATTTGTTCTTGCTGCCTTTGTTGCTGCTCTTGGCCTTTTAACTTTGCTTCTTCTATATAAAATTCTTCAAGTTGGCTTTTTTCAGTTATAAGGCCTTGATCCATAAGCTTCTGTATGGCATCTTCAAAAGACATATTGTTTCTTCTAGCTGCTGAAAGTATGTCTTGAGCAGAAAATGTTTGTCCGTCTAACTCGTACATATTATTTACTTAAAAGATTATCTAATGCTGACTCTGTTGGATTTTTGTAGCCTATCATTTTTTCCATAAACGCTCTAAGTTCTTGAGAAGAACTTATGTCTTTGTTTGAAGCTCTTAAACTTCTTAAGTTCATGTGATCATGTCTAAACGTTTCAGATGTTTTTTTACCATTAGGACTGGTGTATGTTACAGTTATATTATCGCCAAAACCTAAAAGATTTCTATTAGCTTTAAAACTAAAATTATGCTTTTTGTTGTTATAAGTAATAGTTCCGTACTCTTCGTTTAATCTATTCTCAACGAAGTCATCATCTCCATAACTTAACAATAGGCTTTCTTTATCTAATATATCTGATCCAAAAGAAGCACCTTGAGTTGTTAGTTTATAAAAAGGACTGTTATCTTCTCCTTCAATAGGTGTGTTACCGCTACTGCCGTAGTTTATTATTTTATCTTCTTCTGCTATAGGATCTTCAGGAAAGTCAGTTGTTGTAGTTGTAGAAGTAACATTGTTTTTATGTGCTTCAGTAAGCTTACCTGCNTACCATTGTGTAAAATGATCTCTAACGTTTACNCCGTTAATAGTTTTTGTTACACCATCTTTTTGTATTTGAACTCTAGCGGCTAGCTTATCTTCGTCTGTTGTAATATTAGCTTTTTCGTAAAAGCTATTCCACCAGTCTGTAGTATTAAACATAGATCCGTTAGGGCTGTATGGCAAGTAATTTCCTTTATCATCTTTAGTTATGTTTTCAGCATCAAATATTAATGACTTAATACCGGCATTACCAAAACCTTCTTGATTATACATGTTATTTATTCTAAANGCTAAATCTTGTTGATTTAAGTTCTTCATGTTTAGAACATTATTTAACAGGCCGTTAGCGCCTTTAAAAGCAACGTCGTTTTCCATGGTAGGTCCACCAGCATCTATTTCGCTTACAGCTTTCGTTTGACCGTTCATAACGTAGTGTAACTTACCGTCTATAGTTTGAAATCTTTCTTTATTACCCTTTAAAATATCGTCATACATAGACGAAAGAAAAGGATCTTCGCCTCCAGATATATTGTTTACGCGATCAGTGTCTTTTAATAAATTTCTTATATTTAAAAGCTTAGTATTATCATCTCTAAGCTGTGTAGAAGTAGAATTAATACCGTTCATCTTATTAACTATCTCTTCATATTTTTCGCTACCAGGATTTACGAAAGCTAATTGTCTAGACAACTTTCTATATTCGTCGCTGTTAGTCTTCATAGTATCTTCTAATATATCAGAAGTGCCATCATAAAGTTGTGATTCGTCAAGCTCAGGATTAGCAGCAATATAAGCGTTCATACTTTCAGCTATAATGTTTTCTGCCTGTTTTACTTTCTCTACTATAGGTTGTAATCCAGCTTGTAATACAGCATAGTCAGTCAGCGGTTGAACTGCTTGTTGAGCTTCATACTTAGCTAGCTGATCAAATAAACTACTACTGCCGGCATCACCAACAATTTTACTTAAGTCGCCTAAAAAATCTTGCGACATTAAATTATCTTTATCTTTTTTATTATCTTGCTTCTTTGCCATAATTTATCCTGTATATCCAGGTATATTGTACGTATTGCCATACAAGCCTGTAGAAGCATTAGTACTTCCAGTTAAATCTAATTCTGTTCCTCCGCCTGTTCCGTAATCAATAGGAACAAGATTATTATCTGTTGTCATAGGAGCTGAACCTCCTGCACCACCACCAAACGCTCCGCTTTGATAAGCGCTAAAACCTGTTGTAAATAAATTACCAAAAGCACTAGCTTGATTTGTTTTAGCTAGACTTAACGCTTGGCTAGTAGCAGTTGCTGTACTTGCTGAAAGACCGTATAGTTGTTCTATACGCCTTGTATTCATCATGTCTACATACTGAGCGCCTTTTCTTCTTAACATGTCTGATTGAAAATCGCCTTGCCTTGATAGTTGATCTAATCTAGTTTCTTCTGCAGCTTGTAATCCTGCAAGTCTACTGTCTTCTTTAGCCGCTAATTGATCAAGCCTAGAAGTTTCTGCTCTTTGTAGTTGATCTAATCTGCCGGCTTGTTGACGCTCTAGCATTTGATTTCTTTGCTCTTGCGCGGCTATATTAGCTGAAGCTTGTCTAGCTTGTTGATTACCAGCCATAGCTATAGACTGCGCTAAACCTGCAATACCACTGCTACCTGCAGCTCCACCAAATTGACTTAATATATTTGCTTGTTGTTGTTGTGATTGTTCTCTAGCAAAATCAGCGGCTTGTGTATTTACTCTTAAATCTTCAAATACGTTTTCAGCACCTTCATAAACGTTTTCAAGACCAGTAAATTGATTTGTTAAGTCGTCCATACGGTTAGGTATATTAGAGTATGGATTTTCTAAGCCAGAGTAAGGGTTTTTAAATTCAATACCCATATACTCTTGTCGCATTTCTTCTAAACGCTTTCTAGCTTCACGATCTAATTTAGCTTGACGTTTTCTAGCTTTTCTAGCACCAAAAAATCCTAATACAGCGGTTCCTAGCTGAACTGCTGTAAGCGGATCCATTTTTAAAGGACTTTCTTTTTCTGTTTTTTTAAAAGGTGATTTTAAACCTACGATTGCCATAATATTATATTTTATCTTTTTATAGTTACATTTTAAGTATTCTATTTACTGCTTTCTGTTGCTCTAGTATTAACTGAGTATAAATAGTGTTTATTTGCGCCGTTATCAATAGGTTGTTCAAAATAAGTTTCTAAATAATATCCTTTAGCACCTATTGTATTACTTTGCTTTACAAAAGCTACTGCAGGTTTTATAGGTATAGGTACGCCGCCTGGTAATACATTAGTTATTTCGTTTTGAATTACTATTATTCCGGGATTACCAGTGCCAACATCTCCAGCAATAATTTCAGAAGCATTTCCAATAGGTATAAAATCTTCAGAAGGTATACTAAAGTTAGGGTCTGACATCATAGCATTAGTAACGTTATAAGCAGTTATTAATATTAAATCACCGACTTGTAAAGAAGAATTTGCATATGGTAAATTAAGTACTATCATATTATATTGTTTATGAACCAGAAACCCCTGGTATTATTATTTTATCTAAGCTTAATTGTACTGTAGCATTGCTAGTTGGCATATTAGAAATATCTAAAACACCTTTAATTTTAAAAGATTTTAATAAATAGTTAGAAGTTTCTAGCGTAGCTCCACGAACAGCAGCAAAAAACAGTGGAGTGCCAACGTTTAATTTAGCAAAATCTTGAGACACATCACATGTAAACGATCCAGCAGAGTCGCTAGCAGTTACTACATTTATATTGTTTGTNCTAGAGTTATNTACACCTCTACCAAAAAATTCAGTTGTNCTATTGCCTGGTATACCATGAGTCCCGTTAACATTTACTGTANTGCTTGATCCACCAGCTCTAACAGTTGTAGTTGGTATAGTTACAGGTATTATTTCTATATCAAGAAATCGTAAAGTAACGCCTAACGCTGCGCTAACCGCTTTAGAGCCTCTAGCAATAAAAGTTAAAGTTATTCCGTCTGCAAAGTTTTGTGTATTTGCTATTGTTATTTCTTTATCTTCAGTATTTACAGCTGTAATGACAGCAGAGTCTTTAGTTTTAGTATCAAACGAAGTGTTTAAACTTCCTGAACTTACCGCTGTAATTCTAGTTCCAACACCTAAATTTGCTACGCTATCTAGCTTTACAACAGTAGGACCAGAAGCAAGACCAGTAGTGTTAACAGCGCCGTCAACAGTTTGAGTTGATTGAAAAACTAAAGATGTTTCTAAAGCTTTTGAATTTAATGGAAAATTAGGTAGTCTAAAAGGATCGATTTTTCTGATATTTGTAAAATTAACAGCAGCGCCACTTAAAAAAAATCCAAAGCCACCTGCAGAAGGAGCCGCGCTAGTGACAGTGTAGTCAAACGATAATTTTTTAGATGAAGCTTCAGATGGTGATCCTGTTATAGTTGAAGATGTAGGAAAGCTAGCAAAAGAGCTTGAATTATCAGTAATTAAATCTAAAGTCACTGTAGTGTCTGCTCCTTGATCTATTTGTTTATTAATAGTAATATTATCAGAAACTAAAACTATATCATAGCTACTACCATTTACTGCAGGAAAAACTAAATCTAAAACAAAAGTTGTAGTTGTTAAAGTTTTATTTAATACACAGGCTGGCGTAAATTCATCTTGAAAGCTGTCTGTTAAAAAATTATATGACTTTGGTATTTTGTTTGTATCTGCAGTAATAGTTTTAACTATAATTTTAAAACTAGCGCCAGGTTCACCTACTATGTTGAGTTTTCTTCTTCCTCCAGCTTGACTTAAATTACTTGTGTCTACTATTAAACTTTTTATATCTGCCATAGTCTATAAATTAATAATTAAAAATATTACTAATATCTGCTATATTGCCAGTAGTAGTAAATGTTCCTCCACCTTCAGTAACTTGACTAAAGCCTGTAAACGTAGTGCTTTCTATATCTTCTATAGTTTGGCCTGCAAGTATACTTCCTGTAATTGCTTCTCCAGATAAAATAAGTTGTTGATTGATGATAAGATTATCAACTATTGGGCCAGTAATAGGCGTAGCAACAGGACTTGTCTCTAAAGGATTAACTATGTTTCCATCAGCATCAATTTCAACTTGAACAGCGCAGAAGCCAGCAACTCCTAATCCTTGAACACTAGATTTTTCAAAATTATAATGAATGCCTCCAGTGTTTAATACAGAAGTGCCAAGATCTAGTTGACCATCGAGCAAAGTATTTGCGTGTGAAAGAGGTGCTGCTTGATTTAAATAATTAAACCATTTATCTTCTTTTTTTATAAAACCAACAAGAACACCATAGTCTAAATTTGTTCTAAAAGCAGTGCAAACCCAGTCTTGAGAACCTTCATATCCTAATGTCTCAAATCTTTTTACTGTTGAAGGAGCATCGTTAAAAGAGGTCACAACATGAGAACGTCGATGCGTATTATAAAAAGTATTATACAAACTGTTTGCGTAATGTTTATAAAGTCTACCATTAAAAAACGTAAAATAACTTCTTGACAAGCTTAATCCTTCTTCTGGAGTAAAACTTTTAAAACTTGTCCAGCCTTTAACAGATTCACTAAAAGATAAAGTTTTAGGATTACCAAAAATACTTAAATTATTATAATTACCAGAGTTATTATTATTTGTAATTTGCGATAAACTAATTAAACTTATAGTTCCATTTATTAAAGCGTCTTGCTGCTCTTCTTCACTTAAAGCGTCAAATATAACTCCGTTTTCAAGCTCTACAGGAAGTCCTGTATAAATAACTAAAGTGTTATATAAATATTCATGAGCAATAGCAGTATCGTACTGATCTTGAGAAATAAGACTAGGTAAGAACTCTAAGCCATCGGAAACTGTGTATGTGCTCAAGAGGTTATAACCAGTTAAACCTTGAACTATATAAGTACTATTACCTTCATATTCTCCTCCAAATGTGTATTGAGTTACCATAGGTTTTAACTCAACATTGTAAACTGCTTGCCCAAAATCGTCAGGCTGATGAACTATTCTAAATCCATAATCTTGACCATTAATTATTGTTTTATAATAAATAAATAAAGGTTGTGTAGATCCTGAAAAATCAGACTGTATAACAAGTTGATATTGTAAGTTTGGTAAAAGCTGTTGAGATAATGTTTGAGAAAAACTAGGTAATAAACTATAACCATCTTGAAAAAATGTAGCTGGCGCATTGTTTATTTGTACTTGCTCTAAGTCATCATCAAAAACTATATAATCATATTGATCAAGATCAAAGCCTGAAGCAGTCCAAAAATCAACAGATCCACCAGTTAAATAATCTATTTCATTGTATATTTTTGCATTTTGTAAAACGCCTTGAAAAGTAGGAAAAGGTCCAAAATATATTCCTTCAGGCTGACCAGTTGGAGCAAAAGCAACGGCTGGAGGTGGCGGAAGAGCGTCATCTTCAAAATTAGGATGTTCTACTGTTTCAAAAGTATTATCATCAAAATTAATTATATATTCATAATAACCAGCTTTATCAGCAAAAATAACAGCGCCTTGGCCCTGTCTACTAATTCCACAAGTTAAAGTTCCAGTAATACCAAATCCAGCTATTGTAAAAGAAACTGTAATAATACTAGGCAATGGCGCGGTAGCTTGTGAAGCAACATCAAAACTTGTACTACTATTGTTCCATACTATAGAAGAATTATCATAATATAAAGAAGGCTCTTCAAAAACAGTGACTGGTGTAGAAGTAATATTTAAATTCCAATCATCAACAGTACTAGACACTGTTGCAGCTGTTACGTCGACTAGTTGAATAGACTTTATACTGTGAACAGAGTCGGGCTGAATTGGATTATTTTCAGTACCCCAAAACTGTATTCTAAGACGATTTTGAGCAATAGTGCCATTAGGACCGTACAAATCGTGATAATTAGAAGCGTTTAAATATTGAAAAACTGCTCTATAAGTAAACAACGTGTTGTCAGTGTAATCACCAGTTTCAATTTGCATTAACTCTATACCATTATTTGAGTCGTTCAACACGCCAATATATCCTTCAGGATAATTAGGATTATCGTCTAAGTGACTTACATTAGCAAGTCCAAGGTCGAGCATAGCTTGAGGTATAACATTAGGAATCCAAATACCACTATCATCTGTTCCTGATATAACTTCTGCCATTAATTGATCAACTTCAATATCTATAGCATAATATCTGCCGTCAACAAAATAATTATCAGTTAAATCATAATATATGTTTTGAGTTTCACCTGTACTTAAATCTTGCTTATAAGCAAAAATTCTAGTCCTCATTTTATTATTTACTTCTGACGGTAAACCAGTACATTTTGCTACAACCGGTCTATAGTCAGCGCTTGCATATCCATTAACGCTTGGATTAAGAGAGTCTAAATTTAAAGTTGCAGGACAATCAAAGCTGCCTCCACCTGTAGATAAGTAAGTGTCAGGCACAGCGTTATTAAACGTAGTTAAAGGCGCAGCGGGTGCGTCAAAACTATAACCTTGTCCAACGTAGTACGCTAAAAAAGCATCTCTATCAATACTAAATCCATGCTGATGATAAGGAGTTGCTTGTGAAACTGATGTAGCATAAGAAAAAAAGCTTATATCGCCACCACTAAAGTCTACTCCTGGATTATTAACAGCAGTAGAGCTAGTGTTAGCGCCACCACTATTAGCTGGTGTAGCAACATATAAATTGTTAAAAGCTTTAGCTAGAACATCGTTATATAAAGAGTCATAATCTAAAGCACTAAATCCTACGTAAGGTGTATCTACGCTATTAACATGTGCATTACTACTTTGAGTGATTGGCAAAAACGTATCTGCAATATTACTAATATCTCTATCAACAGTTATGAATGCTGGTCTATCTGCTGCAGGTATAGGATCATATCCTTGTACAAAATCAACAGCTTCAGAGCCAGGAATAAAAGTTTGAGCCGGAGCTGTCATACGATACATTTTTCTAGCCATTATTTTGTAAAGATATATCATTTGAGCCTCATTTCTATTTAATACTTCAAATCTAACTGTTAAATTGTTTATAAGTATTTTTTGATCATTTGTACCGTCTGAAACTTTAAAGGCTACTTTAGCGTTTATTTTACTACCGTTTTTATTTCCAGGTGAATATTCTATTGGATCCCATATATACTCTGCACTAGTAGCGGCAGGCACAGTAGCATTAAGGTTTAAATCATTTGTTATTGCGTTTGATTCAAGATCGTTTACAAATTCATTTGAATAAGGATTAGTATTAGTGGCTGTTGAAAAATCTATAACATCATCTACAGGATTAGGTGATACGCCAGGATTAACAATAATAGAGTCACTAACAGGATTATTACCATCAAACAGTTTTATTCTAAATTTAGTTTGTTCACCAGGACTATTTGTTTCGCTGCTAGTTTCACCAAACAAAGTAGAATATTGAAAAGCAATAAAAAACTCTTCTCCATTAAACACTGACGTATTATTTGCAGTAGCAAACGTGCCACCAGTAACAACGTCTTCACCACTATATACAAATTCAGCTTGATAAGGTATAGCTGCTGGCTTTGGAAGTTTAATATAAGTGGTTGAATCAGAATTTATTAAACCGCCTGATGTAGTAAATAATATACAACCTTCTCCTGAAGCTGGACTATCATCAATATCGTCATAAGCATTTCCACTTGTATACTGCCACAACGTGCTATCTGATCCGTCGTGATATACAACAAACGCATCAGTAGGAGCATGCCCAGTATAGCCAGTGTCAGCACTAAAAGTATACAAATCATTAAGCATAGCGGCAAGAGTTGGAGCTGTATTAATACCGTAACTTGTAGAAGTAGCCTCACCTGATCCTGTTAAAAAAGATTGATATTCTACTTCGTCAATTAATCTACCTCTTTCTATAAAAAATGGAATACCATTTATTGTGCCTGTACCAAAAGTTATATCGAGCACACCAGTAAACGCGCTTCCTGGAAAATGACCTTCATTATTAGCATCCCATCTAAACATAGTGTATCTCTGAGCTGCAAAAGTAGGATATGCTGCAGGCGTATCTGCTCCAGCAGCTACAGCAGCAACACCAGTTATTCCTGGAAAAAGACCACCAGCAGGTATCGCAGGCCAAAAAGTAAAAGTAGGGCCATTGTAGTCTATAATATCTGGCAACATTTGCTCGTTAGCAAAAACAGCTTCAACATTAACGTTTGAATATTCAGTACCAGACGTAAGATTATAATTTAATATATAACTTATTAACTCACTGAGAGTTGAAGTAGGCGCACCAGTGTTAAAGTAAGAGTTTTGTAATATATTAGGATAATAAGAATCTCTTAATGTAATATTATACTCTGATTTATATTCATCGTAAGTACCTAGTATTGAGCTAACGGTTTTTAAATTATCTCTAAACCAGTTACTCATACCAGCATCAGATATAGGTGTTAATCCGTCCATAGATAATCTAAGAACTGCACCTCTTTGTCTGTCTGCAAAATAAGCTCTATAAGACTCTTTAGCAAAAGACTCAGGATTTTTAGATATACCATAATCACCAACAAAAGGTCTAACTTGTCCTAAAACATTTTCTGTAGCTATTAATTGTGGATTACCGTCTGCATTGAATATAGCGTCTTTATTGGCTAGTATCTTTAAAACTTTATCTTCACAAAAAGCTACTAAATCAGAATCTCTACTAAAAAGCTTTTGTATACTACCATAAGAAGGATTTACATCTTTAGTTATTTTTTGAGCTTGTATAAATTGATTTAAATTATTTACACCAGAAATAGAGTTATATATTCCAGAATATATTAATCCATATTTTCTGTGCTCTTCAGAATATGGCTCTTCTAACGTTGTAGACGCTCTAGCGCCGTTTGATATAATGGGCGCATTAAAATCATCTCTTATTCTATTAGATTCTATACCGTTTCCAAAGCTAAATATATTATTCCAACTTAAACCAAAAGTGTTTTGCGTATCAACGTCAAGCTCTACTAAAAAGTTAACTCTAAAACCTAAATCTGTGTTAACATCGTCGTCAAACTCAATAAAAGATAAAGTAGCTGTATTATAACCTCCAGTTTCATTATAAAATCTAATAGGTACATTACCGTAGTCTATTAAAGAGTTATTAATATCACGAACATTAAACCCACTAGTTAGTTCTAATCTTACGACACCATCAAACGCATCACCTTCTTCAAAAATCCAATTGTTTACGTTTATTTCTTCGGTTATACTAATAGCGCCTGATCTAGCTTGCGGTATCATTATTTCAACTCTTGAACCAATTGGTGCAAAAGATCTAATATTATCTTCGTTTAAATTTAAAGGTATTGCGTCACTAGCCTCGTAATATATATTTAAATCAACAGCTTCTTTAGGCTCTGTTTCAAATATTGCAGAAGCATCAGATTTTAAAGCTGCTAAAGCTTGTGTTTTTTCATCTAAAAATTGTATTTGTGTAAAATCATTTGCGTCAACATCAGTACTATTTGTAGGATCAAAACTAGATTCTCTAGGATCTTTATCTAATTGTATAATATAGCAAGTTCTTCTATTATGAGCTTTACCAAAGTCTTCAATTTTTTCTTTTAAAGCAGTTCCATTAGCAGTAACAATTGCGTTACTACTACCATCAATAGTAGACTGAGCCCATGTTATTGCAGCTTCTTCAACACTATCTTCTGCTTGCACAATATCAGCACCATTATATATATATCTAGCTTTCCAAGGCGTGTGATTATATATATGTTTTTCTGTAACTTTTAATATAGTATAAACAACATTATCACTGTCAGCTTTAAATTTAAACTTTGCGCCAGGTATTATATTATTAACAAAATCTAGTATTTTATTATCTTCGTCTCCGTTAGCATTAAAAGTAGGATCCCACTGTCTATTGTGCAACTCTTCATGTTCTAAACTATAGCCTTGTCCAACGCCAGGACCAGGCTCTGTGCTTAAAGCCCCAGCAACGTCGTAATTACCTTCAAACTCTACGAGCTGACCATCTATTGTGCTACCAGAGTCTGTAGTAAAAGCACCACCGCCCCAAATGCCTTGCATTGATCTAGCTAAACTATTTACGCCGCTTATATCAGTATTATTTAAACCAGTGTCTGAAGTTTCTGAAATAAAATTACCGTCGTGCAAATCTTTTCCTGGAGCTAAAAAAGAAAGGTGCATGAAAAACCCACCGGCTTCATTTCCGTAAGTAGTATCATATTCATTTTCATAAATAGAAGACTCTTTCCACTGTTTAAATCCATTTTCAATATGAGTGTTGTCTGCTGTGATTATGCCTGGAAGGCCGTTAAAAACGTTTGCTATCCAGTTATCATTGTTTAATTCTGTAATCTGACCAAAAGTGTTTTGACTACTACCATAATTTTCATTACTAAACGACCAATTAAGAGTAGAATCATCATTAACTGTCCAATTAGCAACACCGTAAGATATATCGTTACCCCTCCAACCTTGACCGCTTTCTTTAGCGTAATAGCTTGAAGAGGGATTTGAAGCGGCCATATAAACTTGATCAATAAAAAACGAAGGCTGAATAGCAGTAAAACTATCATTAGTAGGATTTAAAAGATTTTCCCAGTCACCTGTAGAATTTAAAAATAATCCGCTAAAAGCATCTTGCGCTTCAACAAAGTTTACGTCACTAGTAATAGGAAAACTTAAATCATTAAATATACCTTCAAACTCTCCGCTAACGCCATCATTACCTGTGCTAGATAAAAACCCAACACTAGAACTAGATGTAATAAATTGATTATCTGTTAACTCTTCTTGAAGCCCTATTATTGAATTGTATATTAACGCGTCTGATATTATTTTAACAAAAAACTTACCTGAAAAATCTTCACCTTCACGCTTATCTTTTCTTTCACATGTAAAAATTAAAGTATCTTTTAACAAAGCGCCATCAGGATTAGCTACGTCAGTCGAAGAAGCTAAAGCAGCATCATCATTAGATATTGGCGTTGATAACTTTAATACATATTGAGTAGGATTATGGCTTACGTTTGTAACTCTATATTTTTTAGAGTGTATAAATTTAGAGCTATCGTTAGGATCTTTAATTTTCCAAGATATGTATATTTTACCTTCTTTGTCTTGAGTAGTTATAGGATTTATTACTGAAGGTAAAGGAACGTTTCCGTTAGATAGCCATTGGTCTCTTTCAATTTTTATTACATCTGTAGTTTTATTAATTGTTTCGGCTGCAGTTTCTAATAATGTATCACTTAAATTATCATCTCCATTAGCTTCAGAGCCTAAATTAAAATAATTAAAAGCAATAGAGTCTGGAGCTTCAGCTTTAATATCTATAACTTTATATCTATTTTCAATAGCTATAGGAGAGCTATCTGTTTTAATTACCTTCTTTAATATTAAATAATCTTGCTCTTGAATTTTATTAATATCTGAAGAAGGAAAAGCTAACCATAAATGCTCGTCTTTATTTTCAAACTCTGAGTTTACGCCTGGAACAAAAGCGGTGTCCATTATCATATTGTAATATTCTCCAGAAGACTCTTTAATAAAAAACTTAACATAATCAGCAAAGTCTGGCTTATAGTTTGATAATGAAGCGTTTAAGTTTATAGCTTTAGAAGAACACACACTACCAACTATATTGGCATCTTTAAAAGGCACTTTTATAGATCCTGAAGGCGAAGTAAAAACAGGTGTTTCTCTTCCAAAAGCGTCGCCATATACTACACCTATTTGATAATCTCTTTGAGATTTTACAGACTCAATACCACCATCTAAAAAAGATCTTAATGTTTTTCTTTTTTCATAATTAGCTATAATATTAATTCTTTGTTGTTCAATATCATATCCTTGAAAATAATTTGCATAAACTACTCTATTGCCAATTATTTCTTGAGCTAAAGCTTTTTTAGGCACGTTATCCCAAGTTCTTAATAGCTGCGACTCTTCTACAGCTGCATAGACATTTTCAGTGGTAATAGTATAAGAGCCTAAACCATTTAAATCATATTCATTAATATAATTTGCAGAAACAGTTTGATTAGCCATTTTAATATTAGCTACAGAATAAACAGTGTTAGAGCCATCTTCTTTATACAATATGTTTACTTCAACAACATCGTTAGGTATATCGTCTTGTATAAAGCCTGTTAACTCTAAAGACTCTATAGTATTTTGCATCGCAGTGTTAAAACCGTCTTTTATACTATAAGCGTTATTTATATTTTTATTAAAAGAATAGTTAGCTGAAATAACAGGTTTTGTAAAAGGACTATAACCAGAATATTCACCATCTATATATTTATATCTGTAGCAAAATCTAGGTATTACTTTTTCAAATAAGTTTTTAGCATCTAAATTTTTTGTAGAGTTTATTTGTACGTCTAAAGCTTTTCTAGGTCTTTTCTTTATAACACATATATTTTCTTCTTGTAAACGGCCAACATTTATATTATTTACAAACAAGTCAGTTGTGCTATCTAAATCAACAGTTCCATCAGCACATCTTTCAACGTTTATTTTTCTTGGCTCGTTTCTATTATCTGTGTATAATAAAAAATCGTCTATTATATTTATACCAGTAATAGGAGTTACAGGAAACTTTAATATAGCTCTACTATTTGTTTTATTTGTATCAGCTATTATTACTCTAGTTAAACCTGTAGTTTCGTCCCACTCTAATATAGCGTCTGTACTTGCAGAAGTTATAAGCCAGTAAAGCCTATCTTTTTGCTCGTCAGCAATACTACCTATACATCTAAATCCGTTAGGAACAATAAAGTTATTGTTTATGTCTCGATCCCATCTTAAATTACCAAGAACATTTCTTAATGTACCTACTCCTTGCGCTTCAGAAGTTGATACCTCTATGTTTAGAGCTTGGCGATACTCACCTTTGGGTAAAAGTCTAGGATCTAAATCCTTATTCATTCTACCTCTAGTAAAATTATTCTTTAATTCAGGCATGTATTAGTGTTTTATATGCTTAGACTTTCCTCTTAAAACTTGAGCAACTTCTTCAAGTTTGACACTAGATAATCTAAGTTTAGCTTTTCTTGTTTCAGCAAACTTTTCCTTTTTGTATCTTTGAACTACATACTCAGGAATATTTGATTTCACTGACAGTAAGCCGTATATTATATGTTTATACAAGGCTTCTTCTGCAAATTTGTGAACTTGCATTTCTTTTTCTGTTCCTAGACTATCACTTATGTAATCTAATATCACAGTTTTTCCGGCAACATTAGAACTAAAATGTATTCTTCCGTATAAATCATCAATATAATAAGATCCGTTAGTCTGAGCATGAGAAGGATCAAGACCATATCTTTCATTAAATGATCTTTGAAAATCTACATTAGAATAATCTTCGTTTTTAACTTCGCTAGGATTATGGCTTTTATATTTTTCCCACATTATAGAAGACTTATAATAACCCGTTTCTGGCTCTAAGTCTGTTGTAGCAAAACCATTTATGGCGTCTATTGATATTACTTTAGGCGCTAATACTAAACGTTGGCTATGGCTACTAGACTCAAACGCTTCCCAAGGAACAATACCTACAGCCACTAAATATACTGGCGTATCACCGTACGAAGAAAGATCGTAAGCTAGTTCTTTTGTATCAGCAGCTTCATTTGCTGTCCATTCTAAAAAATTTGTGTTACCACTAGCATCAACTATATCAAATAAATCTTCATTAGCATTATAAGTTTGTTGATTAGCGTTTGATTCATTAGGATTAAAAATTAAATCAGGATTTGAATCAGGTATTTTAGTAGTTAAACCTATTCTAACAGTAGTGTTAGGTGTAGCGTAAGTATTTCCTGCGTTAGGTAAACCTGGTAAAATAGTTATTGATCCAGCGGCTTGAGTCTCTGCTGCACCTGATATTTTTATATAACCTGTGTTGTTAGATATTTTTTGCCAAACAGCCGGTGCGCCTCCTACAGTACTACCAAGATTATTTCTTTGATGCACTCGAAACTGTAAGCTTAAAGTTTCATCTGGATTGTCTGGACCTGCTGCGTTTGCTATTTCTGTAAAAATACCAGCAGTACCACCATCTAAACCGTTAGCACTATTGTAAGCCCAAGATTTTTGAGAGTCAGCAATTGGAAAGCCAACATTATTAGGATTACCAGAAAAACTATTACTACTAGTTTGCCATGATTCTTTAAAAGTAGCTTCTGCCTCTCCTGCATAAGCAGAAAGAGTTCCACCGTTAAATATTACAGGATTATTAGCGCCAAAATCATAAGCGCCGCTTCCAGTTTGTTTTATTTGAAATGGATTTTGTGTTTCGTTAGTTTTATATAAAGGTCTTTTAATACCAGCATCATCACACCAAACTACTCTAGTATAGTTTACGTAATCATGAGGCAAAGGCATTACTAAAGTTGAAGGCAAAACAATACTTTGGCTTTTAAATGATTTTAAAGTATCAAACGATAACTCTGCTAAAGCTCTTTGCGCAAAGAACATAACATCTACTCTATCTGTTTTGTTAATTATTTTTTCTTCACCAACATATACAGCCATAAATTGATTTACAACATCTTCTAATGAAGTAAACTGATAACCGCCGTAACTACTACCTTGGTAATACTCGCTTTGAGTTTGTCCGTCTAATAATGCCATCTATTTATCTTTTTTGTTGTATGTCTAAAGTTTCTTCTTGAGAAGCTACTTGAACTGTGTTAAAATCTTTTATAGCAACTCCAGCTAATTTTAATATTTTAGTTACTAAATTACCTTGTTCAGAAGAGTGCAAAGTGAATTCTCTGTGATCAATTGCAGTTGGATTGTATATTGCTGTAGGAGTAGTGATAACACCATCGTTGTTTGCTACATTTAAAAAAGTCCAATTAGGAGCTTGTTGTATTGTGTTTGGATCACGAATATAATCCATACCTACAAACGCATGAAAAGGCGCTACAGCTATAACAAAAGGGTTGTCTGTTGCGCCAGTGCCTTCAATATAACATATTGGATGTTTTTCTGTAGGTCTTGTTAATGGACCGGCTAAAGCTCGCATAAACTTGCTTTTACTAAGTCTTTCTATGATTTGATTACCATGACCGTGATAAACGTCTAATATTCTAAACGCGCTGTGCTCAATTGAAGTAACATGAGTAGATATAGAGCTTTGAAAAACAGCGTTTGCATGGTTAACTGTAGGATTACCAGGAAGAGCAGTGTTTGTAGTAGATCTTCTGTGGTAATTTATTTTTTCTTGAAGAAACTCTATTTTATCACCTATTTCTTCGTGATGAGCAGGCATTCGCTGAAGCCTGTCTAAGTCGTAAAAGTATTGCTCAAATATTTCAACTTGAGCTTGTCTAGCAAACAAATTAAATTCTTGAGGTGTTATATAACCTCTTCGCTCTTTATCAGCTAAAGCTAAAACTGTTTGATATACTTGATCTATTCTTACCACTTTTTATATTTTTATAGTTAAGCAACCACCCTACAATAGAGTGGCTGCTCTACTATATATGGTTACGCGTTTAATCGCTTTTCAATGTTTGTATAGATCTCCATACCTTCATCTGTTTTAAACCAAGCGGCTAAAGCAGAATATGGATGCTCGTCAAACGGAACAGTCATTAGTTTTCTATCGTTAGTACCCCAAGAAAAAGTTCTTTGATCTGACGATAGTTTTATTATTCCAAGCTCTGTAGCTTTAATACCAAAGTTTCTAAGCTGTACATTGTCGTCATTAACTAATTCTAAGAACAACAATGGATTTCTTTTAGCGTATAATAATAAATCTCGTCTAAGCTCCTTAGAACTCATCTCTGTAACTTTAGAACCTACTTCTACACGCATGATAGCTTCAGCCATATCAATATCAATTGTCATAGCAGCGTTTAACGCTTCTACTTCCATCTCTAATATCTCTATTTCATTAGCTGCTTTTGCTACTGGCTTTTCTTCATAAAACAATTTGTCTCTATCAGGGTGGTACAATGAAAGTAGTTTTTGTAAAACTGTTTTTTCTCTTTCAACGATTAACATACCGTTTCTAAAAACAACATGCTCTAATCTTTGATCACCTACCATTTCGTCTACAAATACTGTTTTTTGATTTTGACAATACTTAAGTTCTCTTTCATAACCTTTATCTTCGTCAAACCAATGTATATTTGCAGATCTAATAGATCTTGACAAAGGTTTTTTATTACCTTTTAATCTATACATTCTGTCTCTTATTTCCCAACCGTCATCAAGAGTTTTATATTTCTTTTCAACTCTTTTTGGCTTTTGCTCAATAACAACTTCTTGCATTTCATTTGTAGCTTTTATTTCTGGTTGTGCTACTTCAACCTCTGGTGCAGCTTTAGCTGCGGCTTTTTTCTTTGCCATAATATAATATAATAAAAATTAAAAAAAGATCGGGGCCGAAGCCCCGACCATAATTGATTTACTTCATTAACATAAAGTTGTTAGCACCTTGAGTAACTAAACATCTTTCTGATAAGTAGTGAACTTGCATTGCATCAAGCGCAGAAGTAGCAGCTCCAACAGAACCAGTAACCCAAGTCTTCATTCTTCGGTCATCAGTTTGAGAAGCGCGGAAACGTACGTGTAAGAACGGACGCTTTAAGTTTCTACCTAACGTTTGATCATACACAGAAGATACACCAGCAGGGATAATAACACCTCTGATTGCAGCAGAACCTGCAACATCGTTAATACCACCACGTGTAGCTTTGTCGTTTAAGTAACGGAAATCAGACTTATAGAAGTCATAAGATCCTCTACGGAAACCAGAAAAACCTAAGTTTAATGCCATATCTTCAGACTGATTAAATACACCGTAAGATGTACCACCAGCACCGTAAGAGTTCATAGAAGCTAACATATCGTCGATAGCAAGAGACGTAGCTCTGTTTACGAATAACATGTTTTCTTCAATAGCACCTTGCTTATCAAATTCTGCTAATATAGCGTCAAACTCAGCTAAATCAGTAGCAGCGTTAACACCAGTAACACCAGAAGTAATATTACCTCTGTCTTCGATAGCAGCAAATAAACCTTCAGTACCAGAACCTTTAGCGCCAGAATCAGCAGTACCTCTAATTTGCTTGTCAGCAAAACCGATAGCAGAATCAGCAGCAGTAAACTCAGCTTCTAGCATAGCCATTTCTAAATAGTCAGTGAAACGAGCTCTAGTATCGCCTTCAGCTTTTAAGTACCATAAGTACCCGTTTTGTCCTTCTTCACCAGATATTTCTACCCAACCAATTTGAGAAGAGTCAGATCCTGACACTTCATAATAATCTTTTAAGATAATTGGCTTGTTAGAAAAAGACTTAAACTGTGGTTCTAAAGCTGTTCTTCTTTCAGAACTATGAGTACCTGTAAAGTCAGAGTAAGACTGTCCTTTACCAAACTCAGATCCATAAACTAATAGAGTAGCTGTACCATCAGAAAGTTCATCGCTTAATACGTCGTTAGCATAAGGCTCAAGAGTTACAACAGCAGACTCTGGAGTTTCAACAACTAAAGCTTTAACTACAACACCAGCTTGTGCTATCATTACAGTATCGTTAACTCGAATACCGTGAGTAGTAGTTATTGCTTGTCCGTCAATGTCATTAGTTACTGTGAACGTACCGTTAGTATCGGCGTCAACATCTAATGTTCCAGTGTAAGATAAGTGTAATCTTCCTTGTTCAGACCATATAACTTGATCAGAAGTCATAGCCTCTTCAGCTCCAACTTGCGATAAGAAACCAGAAATGGTACGAGGACCAAATACTTCAGCTTCTTTCTCCATTAGATCTGGTAAATATTGTTGAGCCCAACCAGCTGTGGCTGTGTCTCTAAAATCGATATAATTTGAAGCTAATGTTTGCTGTTGTGAAGCAGCAACACTATTCAAATTAGTACCTCCTGTAATTGCCATAATAAAATGTTTTTAAATGTTATCTATTCTTTTTAATTTTAAATTTAAAATCAGAAGAATTATCGCCTAACACTCGCACTTTTGGGCCGCCATCAGGAGTCTTAGTATATTGTTGTCTAGGATCCATGTTGACATTTTTAGACTTAGCTACACTATCTTTTAAAGCATCAGCTTTGCCTTGCTCATAAAAATGCTGTGCTATAGCATCAGCGTTCATAGCTGTAAAAATTGATTTATGATAACCTTTAGCGTCTTCTATTTCATTACTTTTGTTAAGAAACTTTCCTACAAAGTTATTAATATCGCTTTGAGTATCTTTGACAGCATCTGTATTTTTAACATTATATCTAAACTTTTTGTCGCCAACATTATATTCAAAACCTTTGAAGTTTTTGTTGAACAGTTGATTAGTTTTGTTTAAAAACGTACGTTGCTGTCTCTCAGCTAATTTTTTGTTGTCTTCCGACTCTTTGTTGTACCTGTTGAAAAAATCTACAGCTTTCTGTTGTTCTTTAGTTAACTTCGAGCCATATTTAATTTCTTCATAGTATTTGGATTTTACACTTTCCAAGTGGTTCTTTGCTTGAGCAACTTGCTCCTTCAAAGCTAATTTTTTTCTTTTTATATCTTTNTCNTCGTCNACNTCTTCATCANAAGAAAACTGATCTTCCATNANAAAGTCNANTTCTTCNGANNTTANATGAGGTTTAGTNTGCTTNTAATATTCTCTAAGNAGNNNTANATTNTCNAAGTTAGAATAATCTTNNTTTANCNTAACATAATCTTCTATANCTTCCACCNGTNTCNTTCATNAANTCAANTAACTTNTGNATATTTTCNGGTAGTGGTTNNCCTGTNGCNTNAGCTTCAGCNANAGCTTCTTNAACTTGNTCNGNTACTTCTTCTACTTCTTCAGCAACTTCTTCNTCAGTTANTTCTTGAACNACNGGCTCTTCATCTTGAACNTGCTNGNNCTTCTTNTTCTCCGGCAGGNTCTTCAACTTTTTCTTCGACGTTTTCTTCACGTACCTCTTCGCTAGTTTCGGATTCGTCGCGAACAGATACCTCATCTGTGCTTTGCTCTCTAGTGGCATCTTCTACAGGTTTATCTAAATCTATTTTAATTACACTATCATCTCCAGCGCTTTCAAATTTACTTTCGTCGATAGTTTGTTCTTGTGTAGTTTCTTCAACTACTTTTTCGTTTTCTTCCATAATAAAATAATATATAAATTAGTGTTATTGCATAGGCATATTGTCGTCTATGCTAGGCCCACTTCCAAGTATATCATTACTTGCAGAATCAAAGTTTTTAGGTGATCCACCTGTTTTTCTTTGATCTATAAGCTCTGATTGTTGAGAGGCTTGTATTTTTGTTCTTTTGTCTTTTCGATCTTCTTTAGTTTTTTCTCTATCTTTTATACCTTGAGTTTCTAAAGATTTTAACTGCATATCAAACTGAAACTTTTGAGCTGCAAGTTGAGCTTTTATTTGTGACTCAGCTTGCATTTTGCTAGCATCAAGCTGCGCTTGTAGCTGCATTATTTGAGCTTCAGCTTGTTTTAATGCTTGTTGTTTTTGTATCTCTAGTTGAGCAGAAGCTTGCTGCTGTTGTACATTTGCTTGGGCTTGCGCTTGAATATTTTGCTGTTGCATTTGCTGATCTTTTTGTTGCTTTTTGTTTCTTCTAATTTTCAATAGTTGATTAGCAACTTTAATATTACTTATATCTCTAAGATCAACAACATCTTCAAGGTCAATAGTTTTTTGCGCTAACGCTTGCTGTATGTTATTTTCAAGTATAGCTTTTTCTTCTTCATCTGGCGCTAATTCTAAAAATATACCAAAGTCATATAAATGAAGCTCTGACATTTCTTCTAACGTAGCAACATTATGCACGCCTATACTTTGTATAAACGCTTCTTTAGTTGGCGAATACTCTATAATATCTGATATTCTAAGTGATAACTGTTCCGCAACTTCAGCTGTTAAAAATAAACCAGAGTTTAATATGTGTCTTGTGGCAGTGTTACTATTAGCCGCGGCTAGTTTTTGAACTCCAAGCAAAGCTCTTTCGTCTGGCAAACTACCATCACGAGCTTCGTTTAAACCAGTAGCATCTCTAATCATTTGCATGTAATAGTTGTAGTTTCCTATTAAAGCATTAATTTTGTTACCACCACTACCACTAGTTATTTCTTGTATTGGTACTTTACCTGGATTCATATCACCTTCTTGCGTAAATGATCTACCAATAACACTACCTGTTTGAAAAAACATGTTTAAAGCTTCTTGCGGATTATAGTTTGTGCCGTTACCTAAGTCTACTTCAGCTAAACCATCAGCGTCTAAATAAACGCCGTCTGGTACCATGCGTGACATTACTTGTTGTAGTTTTAAATGAGTTAACTGTATCATATCAGCAAAACCAGTTATTCTTCTAACTAGTGATTCAATTTTACCTTTGTACATGCGAGGAGCAACAATGCTATAATTCATTTTTACTTTAGTAAAGTTGCTTTTTGATCTCATCATGTTTTCAGACATCTCCCATTTAAGTAGCTTACTAGTACCTAAAACTAAAGCGCCTTCGTATAAAGTTTCAATAGCTCTTTCAAGCTTTGAAAAATTACCTTGAGAGTCTTCTGGCGGATTAAAGCTATCATCTTTTTCAATTAACTTCATAGCACCACTGCCTGTTTCTTTTACTTTGTAAACTTCGTTCATGTATGTTTTATAATTAAAATATAAAACTTGAACTTTATTTCTGTCTACATCTTCATATCTAGGCCCACCGTAGTGATAATTATTTTTCTGCGTGTAACCTGAGTTTTGTATTTCTTCTAGATCTTCTTGTGTTAAATGAGGAAATTGTTTAGCAAGTTCATTAATCGGTATCATCTTTACTTCACCAACATAGTATATATCGTCAAAGTAAGGTGATTCAGTATAAGAATAAACTAAATCTGCAGGATCAACGTAATCAATAGTAACGCCGTCTGATGTTGTAAAGTTTGTTTTTACAGCTGCAATACCTAAAACTGTTAAATCATAATAAAGTCTTCTTTTTATTAAGTCGTAGTTATTGCCTTGTAGAAGCACGTTTATAGCTTGTTCTTCTGCTATTTCTACAGCTTGTTTATAGCTTAGCTGCATGTGAAGCTCTAGCTCTTCTTGATTTTCAGGCAAAGTTTCAGGATCGTTTTCATACAAGTTAATACCAAACTCTTGCGCGGCAAACTCGTTCATTTCTTTAGCAGCCATATCACCAAGTATACTTTCCATATACTCAGTTCTTTTAGCAATACCATACTCATCTTGAGAGTATGCTTTTATCTCAAAAGCCCTATCTGCGATACCGTTTACAACTATATCTACAAACTTAGGTATAATTGGTACTGGCGTCCAATCTAAATTTAAATAAGATAAATCACCGTTTATTGATAATTCATCTTTATACTTTTGTACAGGCTGTTCGCCTCTTGCGTAAAGTCTTAACTTATGAAAATTATTGAAATTAGTATCGTATCTAGTTTGTGATCTATCGTCGTAAAACCACTCTGTCTCTATTGCTTTAGCAACTTTTAAACCATAGTCATAGCTAAGCTTTTCAGCATCACTAACTACTTGACTTGGAAAATAACTTTTTATAACAGACTCTGCCATATTTTTATTTTATTATTCTTGATGTGTTACCGGTATTGCTATATTTAGCTATATTTATATTAAGTGGTTGTTTTGCTACTTGTGCTCTTGGTGTATACAAATGTCTATTACAAGCCATTATTGCTAAGCCAGAACTTATAGAAGCATCAAACTTAGTTCTTTTATTTATATCAAACTTAGCCCAGTCATTTAAAGTTCTATTAAAATATATATTACCATAAATGCCGTCGCCTTTGCTGCCAACGTGATCATTAATATACATTTCAATAGCAGCTGCGTGAGCTTGTTTTATATCTTCACTAGAGTTTGGTATACCACCTATTTCTTTTTCAGCTGTAGATAGTTTGTTCCAAACTCTATCTGGTCTATTCATACTAAAACCTCTATATCCTCTACGTTTAAAATAATACAAAAGCCTTGGTTTATTATTTTCTGCAAGTATTGGCATACCGTAAAATATACAAGCCATCAATACATCTTCAAAAAATATTTCTGCGGTTTGTGGTCTAGCTATGTATTCTAAAAAAAAATGGTTTGGCGGAGCGTCTTCCATAGAAAACTTTGTTAATCCATGAAGAGATCCGTTGGATCCTCGACCATCAACAGTACCACTAATATCATAACTATCGCAGCCAAAAGCTCCCACGTGATCATTGCCAGGATATTTAACTCCATTTTTATTTATTATTTTATTTTGAAGGCTTGCAGGTGGCACCCAGCTTATTTTAAATCTACCGTTTGTATCTGGATAAAAAATAACTTGAGTGTCTTTTACACCGTTTATCCATTGAAAGTTTCCAGTAGTAACAACTGAATCGTTACCTATTCCTTCGTTATAATCTATTTGTTCGTATATTTTAACTAAATTAAATATACTATTTTTTGCTTC
>FUFK010042551.1_pt1 | contig 31328 bp, 33 predicted proteins | sample 1021851 | NCBI WGS metagenome assembly FUFK01 (sample SAMEA51879418, study PRJEB19060) | metagenome | reverse complement strand
GAAAAACTTAAGCCATCTATTTTATTATCAAATATTCCTAGCGAGCAATTGTCAGACTACCTTGGTGAACGTGTAACCGATAGGTTGCGTGAAAACGGAGGTGCATTAATTGGTTTTAACTGGGATTCTTACAGAAAAAATTTATGACAACAGAACAAAAAGTTGCAGCAGCCAAGGCACGCATCAAAGAATTAGAATTATTAATTAAACTATGGAGCAAATCTTAATGCCAAAAGAAAACGAATTACACACAGGTGACTTGTGGTTTAATCCAAGTAATCCAGAAAAACTAGTGGTATTTAAAAAACCTGATTTAACTGCTAAACAACAAAACATTATGCAAATTGCAAATTACAAGCAGCAACTAGCAGAACTAGAAACACAATTTTGGTTTAACGGTTTACCAACAAAAGAGTATATGGTCAGGTTTGATGCAATTAAAAAACGCATTAACGAATTGGAACAAGAAGATGATTGAAATAGTATTAGGTTGGCCACCATCAGATCTATCGCCAAACAAAAGATTGCATTGGGCAAAGTTGGCAGCAGCTAAAAAAGAATACAGAAAAAATTGTATGAGTGCATCAAGAGAACAATTAAAAAAATATCGTGGGGTAACAGAAAATATTCCAGAAAGATTAGTTTTAGAAATGACGTTTATACCACCAGACAAACGTAGTTATGACCGAGATAATTTAGTTGCTAGAATGAAGGCAGGTATTGATGGTTTATCAGATGCGTTACGCATAAACGACAAACGTTTTAATACTGTCATCTCAACTATGGATCAAGACCGCTACGGTGGTTTTGTCCAAATACGCATACTACAGGAAATTCCTTATGGCACGAAAGATCAAAAACCTATCCGTCAAGACACGAGAGTACAAAGATAGAGATGGCAATTCCAAGGCCAACTGGGTAAACATTGGAGTCATTATGGAAAATGACCAAGGCAAACAATTTATGTTATTAGATAAATGGATAAATTTTGCAGGGATACCTGACTTCAGTGGCAAAGAAAATTCGGGATCAATAATGGTCAGTATGTTTGATGTAGACAATGACTATCAAGCTAACCGCAAAGACATACCACCATCATATAAAGGTAACGACAACGATATTCCATTCTAAAGTAGCCCCAGAATGACACAGACCATTTATCACTCTGGGGCTAGGCTCTAGAGTTGGGGAAGAGAACTAGAACCTACCAAGCCACCGCCACTGCTTACTTCTTTGGTGGCTTGGGTTTGCCGTAGGATTTTTTGTAGGCCATAGTAAATTCCTTTTTTAATAATTATGAAAGAATTTTTTTATTTTGTCCATAGTATTTAATTCATCTGCCCTACGTTTTTTATCTAAAATTGCTTCTAATTCTATTATTCTTCCTAACAAACTTGCTAAAAAAACATCTTGTTTCATTTGATGCCTAATTAAATGTGTGCAATATCTTTTTACACCAACGTAATCATCGCTTTTTAAAACTTCTCTAATACGCATCTCTACAGATAACTGCAACTCTACAGGTGGTTCTTCTATTTCGATGTTGAGAAATTTATCTTTAGCCATTAGTTTAATTTGGGGAACAACTGCTGTTCAAGCAGGTCAACAGCTTTGTCATCAAGAGTGTTCGTAGTTTGTTTGCAAATTGTCTCTCGCAAAATGTCAATTATCAAACGCTTTACAGCAGTAGTTGTTAAAAACCTTACAAGAATAGGTTTTAGTATCTTGTACATAGTTTGTTTGTTTTTCCAAACATAGCACACGTTATTGTATCTTGCCTTCTATTCTGCTAACCGCTTCTGATAGCTTGTTTAGTCTAAAGTATATGTCTCGTATGTCTCGTTCTCTACGACTACTCATATTAGATATCACCATAACTAAAGCAGTAGCTGCTGCTCCCACNAATGCACCATATATCTCAGGCATTTGCGTAAATAGGTAATTATGTATAGTATGACTAATAAATCCTAATTATGGCAGAGGAAAAAAAAGGAGTTTTTGAAAAGCTCAAAGAAAATATTACCGACAAAGAAGAGCAACTAACTTTTATATCTGTTGTTGTCCGACTTGTCGTAGTTGCATGGAGTGGTTTTATAGTATCCCTTAACTACATAACGCTACCGGGATACAGCAACGAACCCAAGGATATAACTTTTCCGGCTTCTCTCCTGACAGGTGCATTAGCGAGTTTTGGTTTGGAAGGTGCTAAGAAAAGAGGTGACGGTACATTTAAACCAGAAGACAAACCATTAAACAAAAAAGAAGTAGAAGCGTTATTAGCTACACAATCTGGTANCTATCAAACAGTTAGAATTGAAACGCCAATAAAAATTATTGGTGCAGAGATTGATGATTCCAAATCAAAAAAATGAAAAAACTACTAGCACTACTATTACTGTTTAGTCCTTCTGTAGCACTAGCAGACATCACGCAAAAATTTACGACATCTGCCCAGATTTCGGTAGATATGCCGTACTCTGTTACCAATAAATTAGGCACGACATATTCAATATCAGGTACAAACATAACACCATCTGTAACTAGTGGTGGATCTACAACAGCAGGTGCTATTGGTGGATTAAACATAGGCAGCCTAACTGCAGGTGTACCTGCCATGATTCAAACTGACAAAGCGGTAACAACATCAGGATCTGCTTTTTCGCTTACAGAAGCGGTGACTATGGGTGATGCAACACCATCTGCGGTCACGCCATCGTCAGGCATAGCAGCACTACCACACCTTGGTGGACAGACAACAATAGGAAGTGGTGGCACATTAGGATCTGGAGCGATGACAAGTTTATCTAGTGGCGTACATACTTGTAGTGGTGCATTTGGATCAGGCTCTAGTTGCATAGGTTCAACAACAGTAACCATTACCATTGACTAAACTTTGGCTGCTATTAATAATATTATTTCCTGTCAAAGCCTTTGCAAATCCAGTAGTACCTACCTTCCGAACCGGATCTTCAAGTACAAACTCGCAGACCCAAAGTGTAGTGACAGAGCAGGTGGTATCTCATCAGTTTCGTACAGGATATTCTCTGAGCGTATCAGGCACGAACATAGAAAGTGCAGATGTTAATGGTTATATTAATTCAATACCTACAGCAGAAGCTGAACAAACAGTTAATGGGATTAATTTTTCATATACAAGTCCTACGTTGGAAGGTGTGCCTAGATGGAAAATAGTAAACGCAGGTCAACCTTTCAGTTTAGTCGAATCAATAATTTCTCCCGGACTAGACACTATAACAAGCATCAATCGGGTAATAAATACCACTACTACAACCACGGTAGAAACTACCTTTGGTCAGTAATTCTTGTAATCCTTTGCCCTGCAAGGGTTTTGGCTAATACAACTGTAGCAAGTCCTTCAAGCAACGCACAGGGCACGGTAAATAACAATGCCACCATGATAGCTCCGCAATCTAATCCTCAATTTAGGATGTCGCAGGGTATTGTTTGTAGCTCACCTAGCCTAACCATCACACCATTCCTAACAGATTCATGGTCATTCAACCGCCCTATATCAACAGAAACGGTTCAGCCAATTTACAACGAAGATACTGGTGAGATTAAATATTATCAGCGTACACCAAGGTTTGAAAAAGATAACTACAATTTAAACTACGGTATATCAGCACAGTTTAGTATTCCGCTTGGCAAAGCACCTGCACTATGTCATAAGGCAACAGAAATAAATATAAAAAATCAAGAATTATTGTATAAGAAAACTGAACTAGAGGTCGCTTTGTTTCGGCTAAAAGTATGTGGTGAACAAGCTAAATTAGGAGTTCAATTTACAGGTAAGTTTGCAACGATATGCGAAGGCATTGCAGTTACTGTTCCTCCCGGTCAGGTAATCCCTCACTCTCATTCTTTGAAACCTTAGATTTACTTAGACGTTTACCTAATTGTTTTATAGCTGACTTTGCTGCCCCTTGTATCAAGGGTACAAGAGCCGCAGAGCCACCGGCAACCAAGCCAATAACAGTAGTGGAAATAAGTATCTCAGGAGTACCAATAAGACTTTCTCTGAATGGTACGTCTTCCCAGATCGGGTCACAAGAGCCATCTATACTTCTTTCCCATTTTACCAATCTTTCAATTTTTTTATCATTTCTGTAATCTCCTTCCCTAAATGGTGCGTTCTCTGGAGGGCAAGGTTTGTATTCTTCTTCTTTTTTTTCATTGCTTGTTGTCTCAGTTTTAGGCGGTTCACTAGTTGGCATCTCACTATCATTAGCAAGATTAGGCATCTCTTCTGTAATTGTTAATTGATCTGGTACATAATTTAATGGGTTAAAACTAGGATACGGACAATTACTAATTACACCATTAGGATCTTCTATTATTAAATTTCTATTGCCTGTATTCTTTGTATCTCTGTGGTAGTAAGTGCAACCTATTACTTGTACATTTGAATGCCCATAGTCAGGCACATAGGTATATGGGATATGAACATCAGGTATATGTATCTCAGGTATTTCCAATTAAAATTTTAATTTATCCATAGTAGGTGGTGTAGGAATTGATGGCCCCGTCATGTCTGGTAATTTATTATCTAACACATTAGGCAATAACCCCTTGACTTCGCCAAGTATAGAGTTCATAATTTTAGCCTTAAACTGCTCAGATGAAACATATTTGTATGTAAAAAAACCACCGCCTACTATTCCCAAAACTAGTACGGTAGATAAAATTGTTAAAGCGTCAAGAATTTTTCTCATGATTAAAGAACAGATAGCACGAGCTACGGCATTAATGTCCGTAGTCGTTTTGCTACTTATTGTAGCCTTATCTCCTCTCTACGTCACTATGGGGTTAATGACTAGGCAATTACAGGAAAAAATTAAGTAGCTTGCTTTGGTGCAGGTGCTTTATCAGGTACAACCACTTCTGTTCTTCTATCATCTAAAATTGCTTGGATCTGCGTAAACCTAGTTTTCATTTGGTCTACTATTTTTTGTGCATCGTTATGCTTTTGCACTACTTGTGCTAGTTCTTCTTGAAGTTGTTGGTCTGTTGGTCTGGTCATGATTCAGAAACCGTGTTGATATTTGGTTTATTTGCTATTAGTTTAGCTTTCCACGCAGCTTTTACGTCAGTTGTCCACACAGCGTTACAAATTGCTGACACTTTTGTTGGTTCTTTTGATAAATCTGTATCTACAAGATTATCGGAATCATCTAAATCTCCGCAATGAAGTACATATCTTTCGTAAGTCCTTGCACCTATATCTACACCATCTTTTTTAATAACAGTTGCTTTTCGGACTTGCACTGTTGCGTATTCTCCGACAACTTCTATTTTGTCGTATTCAATTGATTCGCTTAATGCCATTAGGATTAATCTCCGATTAAAACAGTTTTAGGCTTAGTTTTAAGACGTAGCTCGGTCTATTAATCTATCTTGTAAGTTCCAAAGATTCTTACATAATCATTATCAAAATGAGTTGATTGGGGATTATTTCCATTTTTATCATATAAATATATTCTAGTACCAGAAGTACCTAGTGCAAACTGTATATGGTTTCCATTGTGATAACCTATAGCAAAAGAGTTAGAATATTGACCATACTGATCTGCATTCATACTAAAAGGTAATCCATCTACATATATAGCCACAGAACTACCATTATTATTAAATCTTACACCAAACTGCACAGTTACCCAACCTCCAATTTTTTGATAAAAACCATAGGTATAATCTGATTGTAGACCTATTGTTGGGTTAGTTGGTGTAAAAGTACCTTCTTCATAATCGTTAAGATAATGTTGAGAATTAGATTGTCCATCAAAATATATTCCTTTTCCAGAAGCTATATATGTATTATTGTTTAAATATAAATTACTGCCAATTAAAGCTGTGCCGTTTACATGAAGTTTATCAGTAGGTGATTGAGTTCCTATACCACAATTACCGTTTGCTAAAAGAGTTAAATTAGGTGAACCATTATTATAAAAATAAGTATTACCGTTTTCTTGGTTATTTATATAAAGACTATGATTATAATGAGATACTTGAGAACCATCACCAGCTGCACTACCTCCATAAGCATTAGTAAGATGCAACTGTGATCCAGCAGAACCACCACTAGCTGCCTGATGAATGTGCAAACAAGCACCTTCATAATAACTAGCAGTCGGGTTTGGACTTGCTGTACCTATACCAACACTATTATTACTAGCTCTATAAACAAAAAGTGACTCAGCATCTAAGTTCGTACCATCACTAGTAATAACTCTTTCATCCCCGGCATTGCCTACAGACACCCCTGCTGATATTCCTGTTAGGTTTGATCCATCTATTGCAGGTAATGTTCCAGTAATATTTGCAGCAGGTATATTAGTTAAATTAGCTGCACTTGCAGCAGGGAGTGTTGCCGGAAATCTTGCATCTGGAATTGTTCCAGAAGCTAAATCCGATGCATCTAAATTTGTAAGATTAGCTCCACTGATTGCAGGTAAAGTAGAAGGGAATCGTGCATCAGGCAAAGTTCCAGACGTTAAATTAGACGCACTTAACGCAGTTAAATCTATTGTTTCAAACGTAGGATCTGCACCATTATTAGCTCTTAAAAACTTACCGTTANTATTACTATCNCCATGNAANAANTTAGCTAGTGTTATAGCTTCATCNTTNATNNCAGGTGTAGATACTTTNGTTANTGCCATAATTANCTAGGTTTTGGGTACTTGGCTTTGACAGGATCGACTATATCTGTCTTCCACTTATCGAGTCCGTTGTGGTAAATGTAATCGAGTTGCGTACCCCAATCTGGGTACTCTGCTGCTCTAGATCTAGAATAGGTTTGACTTTCATATTCAGTTTCTAGCCTAGATATTTCTGCTGCTATCGCTTCATCAGAAGGCTGTGTGTTTTCTGTATCATCCCAGTGTATAGTTTCAACTTTAGTTTTAGGATCTATAGTTGTGTACCAACTGCTATTAGGACATAAACTTCGTAAAGCATGACCTTTATCAAAAATTCTCATGGTGCAAATTCCTCCACTATCATAAAACAAATACCTGCTGGATCATATTCTCTATTATCGTTATATCCATTTCTATTAACATAAAGATTTCCATTAGATCCACCTGATCTATAAACTAAAACCTGATAACTTACTTGACTTACTGTGTTTGGATGGTCTCTTAAAACTACAGTTTCTCTTGATTGATCAAATTGACTTCGATTATAATGACAGCCAAAATGACAGTTTGTTCTGTTTGTAGAATCAGAACTCATTTCAATACTATTAGAATTTCTTCTAACATTTATATAACAATCATTATTATTAGCACTCCAAGAAATACTAGCAGTAATTAAAAATCTACTATTAGCACTTTTAGGAGTTACGTTAATTGTTAAAATATTTACTCCAGAGTTGGAGTTCATATTTAAAAGTGTGTCATACGAATCGTAATGACTTGATATTTGTCTTCCATTATTAGAATTAGATCCGTCACCATAATAAATAGCCATTATGATACCTCCGTTAAAGCAAATTTATATTTTTTACCATTGCGTTTGTTAATCAAGAATAAATCCTCTGCTCCTTCTTGTATTGTAAAACTTCCCCAAGTTCCGTCAACATCATTAGCACCACCTTCGTTAGATAAGTTAAGGTCATTGGTGTAGACGTTTCTGACTCTGGTAGATGATGTACCTATGTCAACAGTATTATTTGCGTCTGGTATAAAATGTCCATCATTGCGTATTGCCCATCTATTAGCATTATTTGTTTGAAATATTAAACTACTATTATTAGTGCAACCAAAATAGAAAAGACCAGTATTATTTCTAAGGAAAAAATTACTTCCATTATGGTAGTTGTAAGCATCACCGTCACTTCCTAACCATAAGTAACTTCCATCGTCTATTTGAACACCAGAAGTTACAGTGCGTAATTTCCTACTGTTGTCGTAATATAGCTCTACCCCTGCATCTGAATCACATTCAATATACGATTTATTGTTAACTCTATTCATTAATTTTATACCACCATTACCATTAACTCCAGAACAAATCCTTAAATGTCCATTTTCATTTTGGTGTGTTATAAACGAGTCGCTATTGTTTGCATCATGATAAATTTGTAAATCTGTACCTGCACCAAATTTTAATCTGTTTAAATTAGTACCAGCAGTAGAGCTATCTGGAAATACAATATTAGCTCCATTTACATCTAAGTTACCGCCTAGCTGTGGTGATGTGTCATTTACTAAATCAGTTACAACTGTTGTCCATGCACCGTCACCTCTTAAAAAGTTTGTATTATTTGGTGTTCCAGATGTAGCAAGTTTTGTTAAAGCTATTGCTGCACTTGCATTAATATCAGCATTCACTATATCTAAGTTGGCAAGTTTAGATTTTGCAATAGCTGCACTTGCATTTATTTCTGCATTAGTTATAGACAAAGCTAATTTGCTCATTGCTATTGCAGCACTTGCGTTTATGTCATCGTTGACAATAGTTCCGTTAACTATCTTTGCACTTGTTACTGNNNCTGTCNCTTGGNGTTCCAATACTTACNGNNGCACCAATAGTAANAATNAAATAATCNGCNCCGGTAGGAGGNGGAGCAGCAAATACAATGTTTGCACCNTCTAANGCAAATCCTTCACTAGGTTGTCCTGTACCAGAATTAGGTTTTTGTACAACACCATTAATGCTAACCAACATTTGTTGGGCAAATTGACCTGCATTGCTTAACGTAAATTTATAGGCAGAGTTATTAAATATTGCACTATTACCACCAGTGCCACTAAAATTGCCAATAGTATTAATAAAGAAATTACCAACAGATTGTGTTTCTTCCCATGCACTAGTTACACCGTTGTAAACTAAAAGTTTTCCGCTTTGTTGGTTATAAAATAAATCACCTGCGTCATTGTTAGATGATGGGTTATTGCCAGTATTATCTGTTCTATATCTATTTGCAAAAGAGTTTACACCACTTAAGTTTGTCGCAACAGTATTTACATTTGCAATGCTATTTCCTACGTTGTTGACGTTTGCTATCGACCCACCAACAAGATTAACATTAGTCATATTTCCAGCGACTAATGCTATGTTGTCATCGCCGACAGAAATAGTATTACCCATGCTGTTACCATGCACTGTGCAGTAATAACGTAATGAGCTAGGTGCATTTGAAGGTACAACAAAAGTTACATTTGCACCTGCTTGCCCTGCTGTGCCATTTACTGTTACGCCACTGGTATATGAGTTACCGCTACCATCTTTAAAAGCTATAGGATGATTATTGTTGCTGTTGTCAGCTTGATTAAATATATATGTATATCCTCTAATTAACGCAAGAGTTGGTTTTGATACGCCATCAACGTAAAATACACCGCTTTGTACAGTGATAGTGTATGTTGTTTGACCTGCTAATACAGTTCCAATCGCATTAATATTAGCAATATTGTTACCAACTAAATTAACGTTAGCTATGTTGGCAGCAACTGTATCTATTTCGGATTGTGTTTCGTTTAAATCATTAGCTACAGTTTCAATTTCAGAAACAGTTTCGTTTAAATCATTTGCAACTGTTTGTATTTTTGCTATATCTGCTCCAATTGCATTGACGTTAGCAATGTTAGACGCAACTGTATTAACATTTGACGCATTGCTTGCTACTGCGTTTACGTTTGATATTGAACCTGCAACTGCATTTATATTTGAAGAATTACTATTAACAGCATTAATATTACTAGCGTTGTTAGCTACTGCGTTAACTCCAGATATGCTGCCGGCAACTGTATTGACGTTACTTATAGAACCTGCAACTGTGTTGACATTTGCTAAATCTGACCCAACTATTGTTACTTCTAACCAAGCAGTATTGCCAAGGTCATAAACCCTCATCCTATTTACTGTTGTATTAAAATATAACGCTCCATCTATTAACGCATTGCCGTCATTATCGAGTGTAGGGTTAGATGACTTAGCACCAAGATATCTATCATCAAAAGAATCTAATGCAGTTTCTGCTGCGGTTTGGGCTGCTTGTGCTGCGGTCTTTGCAGTGTCAGCTTGCGTTGCCTTTGTAGATGCCGTAGAAGCTGAACTAGCTGCTGCTGTTGCCGAGCTTGCTGCTGCGGTTTGACTAGATGCTGCTGCCGTTTGTGACGCTGATGCAGCCGATGCAGAACTGGCTGCTGCCGAAGCTGATGACGATGCTGCATTTTGTGCAGCAGTAGATGTTGCTGCGTCTACAATTAAATCCCATTTTGCAGAGTCAGTATTAGTAGTAAGAGGTTGTGCTCCTGATGAAGTATGTGCAGCATTACACATAAAAATATTATTTGTGCTTGTATCTTTTACAAGATCTCTAACAAAATAAGCACGACTAGCAGCCCAATTTCCTCTGTATGTACCTAATTCACTAAGAATAGAAAATTCCCCTGCATTGTCAAATGCCATAACTTTGTTGGCACGAGCAGCAGCGTTTTCAGTAATTTCTAAACTACCAATAGTATTGGTTAATGAAAATTTTATAGACCTGTCTAATTCACCCTGTTGTTGCTGGTGTAATATTGTTGATTTATCTAAAGCATCATTAATAACTTCTGGATAAAATCCACCTTGGTTAGTAAGGTCTGTACCTTGCAATGATTGAACAGCAGAAGTAATAACAATTTGAAACCCACTAGGTAAATTAAAATTATTACCACNNGATTTTAAAGTTANNCTNCCACCGGGATTNCCGTTTTGNTCTNNATTTAANGTAACTATATAATCNTTNTTAGCACCNANAGTTANNGTAGTTTCTATACTTGTACTTACTTCTAATTTTTTTACAACTACATCTGCATCTGTAAAAACTTTAAAGGCAAACGGATATGTATGTGTATTGCCATTACCAGCTAAATTATTTGTCTTCCGTGTAGTCGAATTTATCGTCATTGACTAGACATTTTCACTATCTTATTAAGGTTAACTCTAAATGCTTGCATTACGGTCACACCTTAATTTCTACTTTTACCACTAGCTTTACCTGTTATTAATCCTCTTACATAATCTGGTAAGCCAGTTGGATCTATTGTTCCTCGGTTTACGTCTACCTGATAACCTATTGGTTTACCTAAAATTGTTAATGGTACTCCTGTAACTAATGAAAGAAATGTAAGCAAATCTTTTACATTTCTGCCAGATAAATCTTTATCTTCGCTAGTTAAAGCTAAAATTGTTGTAACTGGTGCTCGTAAAGAAGCTTCTAATATTGATACAGATGGACTTACAGTAATACGATCATTATATGGTTTATTGTCTAACATATTTATACCAACTAAAGCAGCAGTACCAAAAGGCACTAAAGCAGCAGCAGATCTTATTTGTGACCCAAAATACCAACCCATAAAATCATCTGCTATACCATCTTCTTCATCATCAACAAATCCTTCACCTAATGCTCTTACTATCATGTCTGCTACAAACGCTGGCATTGCAAATCCAAGAAGATACGTCATAAACAATTTACCCTTATTACCTCTCCACCCTAAATCTCTCATTATTTTTTTATAGGCTGTGCCATTTAAATTTGCAATCATATTAAAATAATTTCCAAATTGCAAAAATGTTTTTATAAAAGGAGTAGTTACCATAAAAGCTGGTAAATCTTCTGCACTTAAACTGTCTTGTGTTAGTCGTACATTAGCGTCTGCTTGTTGTATAGCTTCTGCCCTTGCTTGTTCAAAAGTAAAAGTTTTAGGTAATTCAGCCATAGTTTTTTCATANGATGCAGCCCATACAACNCTATCAACTTGGTTTTGNAATGCTTGTTGTAAAAAATAACCATGATGCGTTGCCCATTTTTGTACTTTTTGAAATTCATTTGGATTAATTAATAACTCGTTCAAATTATCCTGTATATCAAAAATTTGTGTATTCTGCCTTTCAGCCATAAATGGTGATAATTCTGCTATTTCATTTGCAAATTTATTTGGAGCTTGTAAATATTGACCTAATGCACCTTTTAAATATCTAGGTTCTACTTTTAACATGGCAGGGAAATACCCTGTAAGTTGTTGCATTGCGTTAGATATATTAGCAAACATTATTCCTACACCTGTCCTTTTTCTAACTGTTTGCCAGAACACATCTATACTCTCTGGATGTGCTCCGGGTACAAATGTTTTTTGACGAGCAGCATTGTTTAACCAAGGTATTAACATATTATCCATATAAGTTGGATTTATAACTGCTAACTTTTGTGCAAAGTCTTTATGTTTTAAAATTTTATGAACGTTTTTTATAGCAGGTTGTACATATGCAAAACGTAATGCATCATCTATATGTTTAGTCATTATGCGTAAATCTAATGACAAAGGACCTGCAAATCTTTCATTACGACTTTTAGTAAATCCGTCACCAGTAGAGGGTAATGTTTGTCTGTATTCAGTGTCTAATTCTTCTAGCTCCTTTAATGCTTTTCTTTGCCTATCCATCTTTGGATCTAACGCAGCAGGTACATAACCACCTCTATATGTACCAAATTTATTAACAATAGGTGTAGCTTCTATTTCTTTAAAATAATATCCGTAAACTTCCCTATGTGCTTGTTGTGCAATAGGTTTCATTTCTTCGTTTAAATCCCAAACTTCTTGTAAGAAATCCCAATCGTCTTTATTTATATAGCCTTCGTTTTCCATACGAGCCATGAAAGCATCCCATTTGCTTGTATCTATAGATCCATCACTTAATTTTTCTGCCCATCCTCTACCAAGTAATAGTTTACGTTTGTTGCTTACATTACCTATATGCAACATAGCACCAAGCAATTCAACTTTACCGGGAACTGTACCACCATTACCAAAAGTAAAATCTATTTCATGAGATACAATTTTTTCTTTTCCTAGACGCCCTGCATCTGCCAACATTTGCAGCATTGCTGCGTATTTCTTTGTAAATTTATTTCTCTCTGGTCTATATGCATCTAATGCATTTTTAACAGGACGCCAAATTAATTTTGTAAAAGGACCTGCTTCTGCTGTAGCACGGTCTAATGTTGCACCTGCACCTGATCTTACTGCACCATCAAAATTATCCATCATATGTTCTACACGAGCAGTAGTAGATTCTAATCCTTGGAACATATACCGTATTTCTTCCATTCTCGTAAGTGTGCCTTTTTGTCCTATTGCTTCGTTGTTTTTTATAAATGCTATACGATCTAATTCATAACTTAATTTTGCTACTTCTCTTTCTAAACTTACTTTTTGTCCATCTTTTTCTATAACTTTGTCCATTCTTGATTGATAATCAAGAGATTGAATTTGCTCATATAAAGTTTCAAATTGTTGTGCCGTTAAATCAGTTAATTCTTTTGCACCAAAACTTGTAGCATCTTCTATTATTGGTTTTAATCTTAAATAAACGTCTTGATTATATGCTGCTAATTTTTCTAAATATATTGTAGGATTATCTACCGCAGGTCCTACACCATAAGCAGCTAGTATTGATCTTGCAGCATTAATTAAATCTATATTTCTAGTATTTTTTAAATCTTTATCTGATTTCTTAAAAAATTTATCAAAGTCTTTTTCTGCTTTTTTATATACATTGTGTATTCTTATAGCTTCACGAGCTAACTCATGTTGCACTAATTGAGCACGTTTCTTTGCTATAGCTTCTTTAGTNTTGCCTTCCATCATGGCTTTTTCTGTAAGCTTNACNGCTCGTGCTTGTGCTCGTGCAAATTGTGAAGGTCTTATTTCTTTTAAAGGTGTTTTTGCCAATATATCTTTTGCTACCTGTCTTGCTGCTGCAACCTGATAACGTACTGGTTGCATAGCCTTAGATAAAAATCTAAGTTCTGTTGCAATAAATTTTGCTCTTGCTTGATTATGTATAGCTTCTAACGCAGCTAGTTGTTGCTGTTTAGGGTCAGACAATTCACTGTAGTCTTCTAACATAATTCTGTCTGTACGTTCTTTAACAAGATCTTTTATGTCTTGTAAATCAACTAACGCATTAATCATTGCAGCAGGTGATTCGTATTCAAACAATTCTGCTAATAATGATGCAGGTACTCCATCGTCAGCAACCATACCTCTTAATCTTTTTAATTCGTCTGTAGCATCGTAAAAAGGCATATAATTTTTAACGTCTGCTTTTCTAATTTTTGGTGCTTTATCAACTACTACTGGTTCACCTTCTTGATTAACAGTTTTACCTGTTTTTAAAAATGCTTGTAATCTATATGCTTTTTCTTTTTTAGCTTTTTCCATTTCTTTATTTTTAACTTTATTGCGTGTTTCTCTTTCCCTTTTTTGTAATTTTTTTATTTCTTTGCTTTTAGCATTTTCTAACCATTTCATTTGAGCTACACTTTTTTTACTAAGTTCGTTTATAGCTTCATCTTGTGCTTCTTGTATATTTTTTGTATAGTCTGCCCATTCTGCGTCATTCATTCCACTTGACTCTTGCGTTTCAAACATAGGCTTCATATTGTATATTTTTTGTGATTGTATAATTTCTTGTTCACTAGCTAACATACGATCCATAACACCTTTAATCTCATCTGTAAGTATTGGTAGGTCTACGCCATTTTCTGCCTTATACAAATCATTTAGTTCACCTCTAATAGATTGATAAATTCTGGTTAAAAAATTTCTAAATTTTACAAATATTTCTTGTAATTTTACGTTAGGTGCAGCTTTTTCTTCTGCCATATATATTTCAAAATTATATGCAAAAGACTCATGGTATTTTCTTTTTTCATTTAATGATAATTTGCTCCATGTATCAAAGTCTGCTACATCAAAAAAGTCTAATAACTTATCAAAATCATCAATTATTCTCTGTGTTGCTTTTCCACTAGCAACTAATTCTTCCATGACGGTCAACATATAGTGTGCTGTCTCATGTAAAAACGTAGATAAATCAGCTTCTTTAGTTAAAATAGTTGTTAAATTTTTAGGATCAAATTGTCCTCTAGATCCTTTTGGAGTTTGTGCTTGTGAAAATATCTTGCTTTCTTGTTCTAAATCTATTACATCTACTCGAACAGATCCTCTAGGCTTTCCAACTGAGAGTCTGAAATCTCTCCGTCCATTTGGGAATTCATCATCGAGACTAAGTCTAGAAGGTTCGACTCTGAGTCCAACTGCGGTATCACCATAGCCAGTATCTGGGATATTTCTGGTGGTAACGTAGACATCAGGTTCTCCAGCACTTTTAAGTTCACCGGACTTTCTGATGCTGTCTGCTGCTCGTTTGTTGGTGTGGTGATAGACAGTAACTGTTCCGTCTGGGTTGAGGGGAAGTCCAGTTCTTTCATCTGTTCTGGACTCAATATCTCTTCGTCCTTGTCGGAAATTTTCATTATCCTGTTGTATTCCATCTGGTCTTCTTTCTCCTGATTCAGCAACTCTTGCTCTGTCAATGCTCTGGTTTTGAATTTCAAGGTCTACCTCCTGTATTGTGGATTGTATGTCAACTTCAGAAATACCAAATGTTTTTGCTAATCCTACAGCAGCATTAGCGTAGTCTGGTGCTTCATCATCTACATAACCTTTAGTGTCTTCTGCTTCTACTAGTTTAGCAGAATCATACAATCTTTTTTCGGGATACCATAACAACGCTTGCAAATCAGCCATTGTAAGGTTTGGGTTATCTTGTTGCAATACGTCCAACGCTTGATTAAATACTTTTCTAATAAATCTTCTTTCTGGTGCTCCGCTTGGTGCTTCTTTTTGGCCATCTAAAAATTTTGTGTAACTAACACCATTTTTTCTTATTTCATCCCCTACACCTATTCTTACAGATCCTTTTCTAGGTTTGCCTAATATATCTATTATTGTTTGTTCTAACTCTGGTTGATCTTTTATAGTCGCAGTTTCATTCATTATTTTTCTATTTGGTTTATCAGTACTTGCATTGTCTATAGCAACTGCAACTTCATCTAAATTTGTCATTCTAATTTTGACACCAATAAGATCTTGTAATTTTTTCTTTTGTTTGGAACTTAATGATTTCAATAATGGCTTCAATTGATCACGTTTCATATTTGCTTGTTTACGTTGATCTAAAACTAATGTGCCAGTTAAACGACCCCAACTACGAATTAACCACCTATCCATAGTAAGCTGTTCAAAAAATCCATATAAATTTGCAAAAAATCCATTACCAATTTTAGGACCCATTACCGCAGCACCATATACAATTTCTGATAAATTTTCACCAGATACACCGCTATTTGTATATGCTTTAACTTCTTTTACTGTATGTTGAGTTTTCATAAACTCTTCTAGTTCTACAAAATCTTTTTCTCTTATTAATCTGTTAAATAATTTAAAGTTGTTGTTAATAGCATCACTTGCTTTTCCTATGCCTATATTTGTAGGAAACTTGCCAGTTTTTTTATAATGCCTATATGCTTTTTCTGCTAACTCAAAGTTTTTATCTACTTTAATCATGTTAGAAGTGTTAGCTAACGACCAAGTAAAGGCAAAATTAGCTACTGGGTCTGTGGCTAACTCAGGATGTATAAGGGCTAATATTCTTTTTGCTTTAGTTACTTTTTCGTTGTACCAACCGACTGCATTACTGTTTTCTATTAATGCATATCTAGCATCAGCAATAACTGTTTCTACTAAATATTTTTCTGTTTCTATTGACGCATCACTAACATTAACACCTGCTTCTTTAGCAGCTTGCTTAACTCTTTCTTGTAGTTCTATTTTAAATTGTCTATTAGTTGGAAAAGGTTTACTTTTAGCAAAATCAAAACTATTTTCTAATTTATTTGTTTGTCTAACATTATCAGGTACAGGTTTGCCTTGTTCTTGTGGCTTTGCACGTTGTTCAAATACTTCGCCTTCTTCTATATCATCTAATAATTCTTGCGTTTCTTTTTCCCATGTACCACTTCTATCTGTAGTTTTTACATTATTAGAATCAAATATAATTACTTCTTGATTTAAATTATCTAAAGGTAAAATTATACCGTCATGTCCATCTTCTATTAATTTATTTCTAAAGGCTTCAGACGCTGCTTTACCTCCTTCTCTTATTTGGTTTTTTTCTGCTGCTGTTGCAATGTAAGGATTTTCTAGTTTTGCATACAAAGGCAAACTGGTTGTTGCGTTTACACCTTTATTTTTTTGTTCATATGTGTCTGCAAAATTTTGTGCATCTTTTCCTCTAACTGCATATACTCCAGAACCTGCCCAACCATCATCTTTTTTTGTAGGGTTATTAGGATCAAAACCTTTTAAGCTATCAGAAGTACCATGATAAATTATTTGTGGTGTACCATCTTTTTCAATTAATTTTGAATTTTTAAAAAATTCAGTAAAAGTTTGACTATCAGTTTTTACTTGGCCATCAGGCGTAAACAATTGGTTTAAAGTAGAAGCTTCTACATTTCTATTAACTTGTTGTTCGTTTTTTATGTTGTAATAAAACTGACTAAAAAATTCACTAGGTGATATACCTAGTTCTCTTGCTTGAGTAACAATAAAATCACGAGCAAATGTAGATAAATCAGAAATATTATTTTTTGTATATTTCAAACCAGCATTTCTTAATTGGTCAGCAATAGTTTTTTTAACATCAGCAGCATCAAGGTCAAAGTCTTGTACAGCTTGACTATCTACTGTTATTGCATCCATCATTTCTTGTTCTAACGCAGGTCGATCTTTTAAAAACTGTGCATACTCAACTGTGCTCATACCCTTTTCAGTTTTGCGTACATGAGGTTTTATTACATCGCCAACTTGTGTTCCAACTAGCTGAGAAAAATATTCACCAGTTTGCATCTCAACAGTACCTACACCTCCACCTTCATTTATTTCTCTTAGTTTCCGTGCAATCTCAGGAGAAGCTGCTTCTAAATCTTCGATAGTTATACTAAAATCTTTTAATGCCTGATTTAATACATCAGCTTCTATATATAAATTTTCTACACCATTTTCAACAGCAAGATTATTAATAAGTGATCTGTATTGTTTTGGATTTCTTTTTCTAGTTTTGTCTTCTACAGACATTCCATAAACTTTTTCTAAAAAAGCAGTATCTTTATTTGCTTGTTTTGCTCTTTGTGCATCTATTACAAAATTACCACCAGCAGGTACTAATCCTAGTATTGACATTGCTTGCATACTTTTAACAAATGTTGTAACCAACCTGTCAGATATTTCATCACGACCTTCTCTTGTATTTAATTTAACCTCTAAATCAGGATAATCTCCTAGNTGNACNGCNAAATCACGACCTATAACATTACTAAATTCTTGTCCTACTTCAGTTAATGATTCTACTGTGCTACCTATTACTGCGTTTTTACTGAAATCTATAAATGCTTTACGCATTGTTGGTTTTGCTAATTCTTTTACTAATTTTTTTGTTACTTCTTTTGCTAAATATTTTTTTATTAATGGTTTAAATACTACACCTGCACCACCAAATTCTAGTGCTGCATTTACTAGACCGACACCTGTAGATATATGTTTCGATGTTTCTTCATCTATACCTTCTTCAATCATTTCTAAATACGAATGACCTGCTTCTATCTTGTAACTTTCTAAAGCCATTGTTGTCATAAAGCCAACAACAAATCCACCTTTAGCAGTAAATATAGAACCCGGTCCTGTAACTGNACCTNNTCCNAATCCTATNGCNGCACCAGCAGNACCACCTTCTAATCCTGTCTTTACTGTCTTAGACATTTGTCCNACNACTGTNGAAGCTTCTTCCCAAAACCCAGATCCATCGCTTTGTAACTGCTCAACTCTTTCNTTNANTTTTGCCAGTTCTAAATCTAATGCTTCNTTGCCTTTGCCAGATTTTTTTAAATTACCAATTTTTCCTATTCTTGTTTGTAACCTACCTTTTTCAAAACCTTGCGATACGTTTTCTGGTAAATTTTTTATACCATTAAATACATATGATATTGCGTTTAAATTTTCTACATTGTCATGGGCAATTGCAGCAAAGTTTTTGTCTGTTAATTGTTTTCTTAAAACAGGATCATATAATGATCTTTCGTAGGCTCTAGCACGTTTTATTTGTTGTTTTTTTATTAATGCATTAATTGCAGTATCACTATCTAATGCAACGCCTTCTGGTAATTCTAAATCTAAAGCCATTTGTTGTGCCTTGCCGACCTTGTCAGGATCTTTTTCCATAACAAGACGCATATTGGCTCGTATCATATTTCTTCTTTCTTCTTCTTCGTCTTTTAATAATTGATCAAACGCATTAAAATCATTGTTTGATTTTGGAATATTACCAACTATATTTCTTTCGTTTTGAAGAATNTCATCAAATGCGTTAAATGAATTTGTCATCGTTTATCTACCTTTCCATAAAGTCCTATAGATTGGTTATATGCGTGCTCNGCATCTATCTTTGATCTTGGCATACCTAGTTGTACCCATCTCTCTGCCATTTCCTGATAGCTTAATCTAATACCATTTCTTTCATAACCTTCCAACATATAATCACGAACTTCTTTTGGTATTTTGCTGTGAAATACTTTTGTCTTTAATCCATCTTTTGGATTTATAACTAAACTATATGTCTTACCTAGTTGATCAGGGTTAACAGCAGCTACAACATACTCCTTGCCATATCCTGTACCAAAAGATATACCACCGCTTAGTTGTACTTTATTTGCCAATATACTTTCTAAAATTGCTTCTTTTTTTTGCCTGTCTAAATTAACTCCATTTTTCTTAGCGTCTTCTACTTGGTCTTTCCATGCATTTGCTATTTGTATGTAATCAAGTTGTGCTTCTTTACTTTTTTTATTATATATTTTTGTATATCCATATTCTTGTAATTTTTGTTTATATACATCCATATCTACGGAAGTAGATCCACTTCCACTATTACTGCCACTACCACCTACTTTACCTTGTTTTATTTGTGCATACATTGTTGTAAAAGTTTTATCAGTTAACCTATGTCTGTATTGTTCAAAACCGGGATTTTTTGCATCACCTATAAATAAAAGACTTGGATTATCTATAAGTTCTATTAACAATAAATAATCATCTTCTTCTGCAAAACCAGCTTCTAAGTTTTTTCTGTCTTCTTTATTTAAAAATGCTTTGTCTTTTTCGTTTATTTCTAAATGGCCATTAGGTTTAGAAAATGCTTTTTCAAATAATGCTTCTTTTTTAGCATTGTAATCTTCCTCTGCATTTTCTGTTTTTTCAGTATGCATTGCATCTATATTTTCTTTTACCTTTTTAAGTAAGTCTTTGTCTTTTATATTTGCTTCTGCAATTTTATATAAATCAGTTTTTAAAGGTATACCGTAATCATCAAACCTAACTTCACCCTGTGCTGTTTCTTCATCACTATCTTTCCATGTGTAATCTATTTGCCCTTGTAATGTAACTAGATCATTGGCAATTAATTGTGTGTAATTATTACCTTCTGCTGCTCCAAATTTAGCAGCAACTTTTTCATTAGTTAACTTAATTACATTTGCAATAATATCTTCATTTGTTGCATCTTTACCACCAGCTAAAGATTTTGCTTTTGTAAATACACTATCCGCATCATCAACACCAATCTTTGACATTACAAACATATACATAGTGTTATGCTCTGGAGGTAATGAAACTGTGCTACCTTCTTTAAAAAATTTAGATTGATCTTTAAGTGTCTGATAATTTTCTCTCAAATCTCCTTCTTCCGCATTAACAACATCAATTCCGTCACCAGCACTAAAACCACCAGCTACTGCATATCCGTTGCCGTCATCTAATGTACGAGTACTACTTAGTACCATAATTGCATTTAAACTAGATTTATCTTCTCCGCTATTAGAATTTTCATCTAAATTAAATAAATCAATAGCAATTTCTTTTCCTGTCTGTGCTATGTAACCTTCTTCTATAGTTTTCTTGTATTCATTGTATTGCTTGTTATTCATCTGATTTTTTTCTCTAGCCCTGCTTATATAAATCATTGCTTCTTTATATTTTTTATCAGCTTGCATAGCTTCTAAAACGTGTTCATTTAAAAGAGCAAGTTTGTCATTTCTAAAATCATGGTACTGACTACTGTTTACACCCCACCCACTTTTAATTCTATGTTCTTCAAATTTTACTTCTAATGAGGTTTCACCAATAACAAAAGATCCACTATTGTCTAAAAAATCTTTATAACTTAAAGCTGTAGTTTCAACAAGATTATCTATGCCTTTTACTCTTTCTTTTTTATTATATGCAGCTAATTGAGTTATAGAATGAGTAGTCATGTTGTTTGTAACTATACCCATTTGTGCTTGAAATTTTGCTTTAAATATTTTTTTTTGATCTTCGTTTTCTAAACTATCTAATATAGAATTGCCGTATGCATTTATTTCTGATGTGTAATCGTCATATGTAGTTGTTATACCACTACCGTCTGTGTCATCACCTGTTTTTCTTACTGCGTCTAATCCTTCTAATTGTTGGTATTGTGTTGACTTTTCATTAGCAAAAGAAGAAAAATCTGTAAATTTTTCATTTACAACAGCATCATCTCTTTCTCGTTGTATTTGTTCTCCTATTTGAAAAACGTCATTACCCATTTTTTGTTGGGCAGCACTCATAGTTAATATGTCATCAGCAACACCACCTTTCATAGGTGTAACGCTACCGCCACTAATAGTTGGTGGTGCGTTAGTTTGTAATTGTTCTGTTGGTACTATTGCCATAGTTATGCAAATTTACTTGCTAAAGAACCTGCACCTGTCATTAACGTACTGCTCATATTCATCCACGGACTAACCATATTTGCACTGGCAAACATATTACCTGCACTAACTCCATACAATTCAGCATTAATAGATTGATCTACACCTTGCATACGCACATTACCTGCTGCTTTTACTTTATTTACATTCATGGTTAACAAATCTATTTCTTTCATTACTTCTTTACTAACTTGCACATCTCTTGTGCTTCCATAACCTATAGCACCACCTCTTGCAGCAAAACTTGCCGTGTCTTTTCCAAATGCTTGACCATATTGCATACTTTTAATCATCATTTGTTTGTCGTATTGTCTCTTAACGTGTTGAGATTGCCTAGTTAAAGATTTAGCATTTAACTTTGCCATTGTTTGACGGTGTTCAAATTGTAATGCCTGACTTCGTAATTGATATTTCTTTTCACTTGCAGCAAAAAAATTTCCTACTAATCCACCTACTAATCCAAAACCTTCGCTTACTACTCCAAACTTCTGGAATTTATTCATTGCCGACCATGATGTCATAAGTTCAACACCTCTCTATTTTTATAATATACATACACTTTATCTGCTTACGGTCACACTATCCACCAATAGCTACTTCTAAAGTAAGACCTACAACTGTTAATGGTAATGGATCAGTTTGGCGTACAAATAATTGTCCAGTATCTTGCCATGTAGGAGTTAACATAATTTTTATATCTTCTGTTTTTAACCTTGGTGGTGCTCCATATGGTTCTGTTGTACGTTGTTTTGCTTCTATAAGTTTATCTGCACTAGGACCTGCAAAAATACCAGATGATTCTAAAACTCTTAGCCATACATGATTTAAATTTTTTACACGACCTTGTCCAAAAGCTTCTACTTGTAAAGCTAACGGTAATGTTTGCAAATCACTTTCATATTCTAGACCTACATGAACAACGCTAGATGCACGGTCTAATGTAATAGAACCGCTAGACACTACTCTTTGTGGATGTACCGCAGCATCTGCCAATATACTTACTGTTTTGCCTTCTAAATGATTTAAACCAGAAATAACATTGCGTGCTACTTCGTATGTTGTAATCCCTGTATTGCGTAAACTTGCAGGTAAATCTACATCTAACTTTACTGTTGCAACTGTTGCACTTGATGTAGCAGTAATATTGCAACGATAATAATTAGAACCGCTTAATAAAACAATTGCATCACCTACATCATCAAGGCTTGGAGGTGCATTAAATAAATTGTAGTTTGCTGTTATCGTAACGCTTTCTCCTCTTGTATAATTTGTACCGCCAGATATAGTAACTGTGCGGTTTGTATCTGTATTTGTGCCATTGTATGTTGCACCACAATCAACAAAAAAACAATCTCGTGCATTATCAAACAATCTTGTACCTAGTCTTTCTACATATTTTTTAGTTGCACCATTAATAATTCTTTTTACAACGCAATACAATACATCATCATTTCCTTCAGATACAGTTGCAACACTTTCAAATGTGCCATCTGTATCGTGCTGATGCCATGCACCAATAGTTTGTTCTGGAACGTATGTAAAACCTAATAATTTACCATTACTACTTATAAACCAAACAATAGGTATAGGAGCTTTAGCTAATGCCATATCTGTTATTGTTAAATTGTCAAACAAATGTGGAGCACGAAGAGACAAATCACCTGTTATAAATCCGTTAGCTTGCCAGTTATAACCTAGTTCTCTTATATGCCCACCACGAGCAGCAGCATATACCATGCTGTTATTTACAATTACTGGTTGTGCATTATTTGCACCAACATAAGATTGTGGTTTTACTGATATAGATGTAGGTGTTATAGCGTCACTGTTAATAGATGATACTCGCCATTCTGCTGACCCAGTAAGCAATAGTAATTGTGTTAATGGAACTATGTGTCGTATTGTATTTGCTTCACGAGCAGCAACTTTAAATTTAATACGGTCATCATCTCTAATAGGACGGCCAAAAGACATATTACTTTCAGTGCCAGATTTAGTCATTAATATGCTTTGCGGTTCATTATTAGTACCAGCAAACACTCTACGCTGTTCAAAATAAGAAACTGCTCCCGGAAAATTATTTGTTGTTTGAAACTCGTTTTCATATATAGGTGGAGTTCTAGAAAAATCAGGACCTATGTTTGCGTCAACAATTGTTGTTCCTGTCACTTCACCAATAAATCCATATAGTCCAGCTTGCTCTTTATATACTCTGTATTTTGATGCCCCACTAACAGCATTCCAAGTAATTGTATTTTTAGCTCCTGTTACATAAATATTATTTTGTACAGACCCAGAATTAGATTGAGAACTTTCATCAACTAAATTACTTGCTACTGCTGTCACTACATATTCATGTGCTTCGTAAGTATCACTGTTTGTGCTACTAGATGATGGTATGTATGCAGCAACACTAACTCCTGTAGGTGATGCCAATGGGCTTGCAAAATTAATTGTTTTTAATTCCCATTTAGTTGCACTTAATCTTCTTAATTCTCTAGGTGCATGATTAGGATGAACTAACGTCATAACATCAGCAGATTGTACATAATGCACATCAAACAATTCTGCTTCTTGATATGGATGAGGTACTTCATAAATATTAGGATTAGTTGGCATAGCATACCAATGAGTTGAATTTGATACTGCTTGACCTTGCGAACCTGTTCGAGAATAATAATTTACACCGCCACTTTTAGCTATATCGCCAATTGAATAATTTGTACTGTTATTATATGCTGCACCATCTGAATATAATAACGGTTGGCCTTGTGTATGAAACCTAAAATATTCATTACCAAATTCTATAACCATAGTTTGTGTTGTAGAAAAAGTAAAAGATAATAATCTTACTGTTTGTGCACTATTTTTTACTTCTGCTACATATGCAAAACCCGGTCTATTTTCAGCAGGTCCTTGTGGTTTTGCAATAAAATTACGCATTGTTGCAGCACCAGTTTGGTATTTTTTATCATCAATACGGCCAAACATTTCTGGTGATATTTCACCTCCACCAAATGCTCTAGAAAACGTGCGTGTTACAGGCATTAATTACCTCCCAGATGTCCAAGGAACTATATGTTCAACAGTTATATCTCTGTGTAAATTATCTTGTTGTTTAGCAGTTGTTAAATATCCTGTCATCATTTGTGTGCACCGTTTTGCTTCTGCCATACCTTGGTCACCTTTTATTATTGGACCTGCAAGCATTGATGCTAAATGCCAAGCTAACGTAATAACAAATAAGGAACTAAACTCTGATGGGTCAGTAATTTTAGCCTGATATCTTAACATCGCATTTTCTTGGTTTGTATAAATATATGATCCCTCTACTGCAAATTGTTGTGGTGAATATTGGCCAGCTACAATTGTTGGTGCATAGTTAGATGTAATTCCACCGGGTGTATCTCCAGCAGACATCCTTGTAGCGTAATCGTTTTGTGCTGAAGGAGATATTATTGCAACAGGAGACATCATGTCCGCAGGTGCTACATATGCATATTCCCATTGGTCAAGTGTATTAGTAGATAATGCAAGATTTCCACGTTTAGATGCAAAATTCCATGTGTGCATTTCTAACATGGTATCTCTTGCTATTGGATAAAAACGTGCAGCTTTTTCTGCTTGTGCTGATCCTTCTGGTGGATTTAGCGAAGCTATTGTTGCATCATCACCTAAATGAGCTAGGGCAAGGTTGCAAATGTCTACTTCAGTTGCCATGTCATCTCCTAAAAAAAGAGGAGGTTAGCAGTATTACTACTAGCCCCCAAGTAAGAAAATAAGAAAACCAATGCCTACTTATTAGCTTCTACAAGTTGACTAATTAAAGTGTCTTTAGTTTGTCTTCTATCTAGTTCAATACCGATAGAGCGACCATACACTTCAAGTTCTGCCTTGGTCATGGATTCGTAATCAACGGATTGAGTAGTTGGTTTAACATCTTCTGACGGTACGGTTGTGTTTGACGCCACAGGTAGATCAGGTTCAGTTCCACCAACTAATTCAATATTACTATTTGATTCACCGTTGTACTCAAACTCATCACCAGCTTCTCGCATGGATTGGTCAACAAAGCACTTGATTTTAGCTCTATAAATAGGCATAGGTTACTCCTTATTAAGCTACGGTAAAGCCAGAAGCATAGTACTTCTGTCCGTCACCGATTGTTTCTACAACGTCAGCAGTNACTTTACCAGCGTTAAATGTACCAGCAACTGTGTATCTAGCACCTAAGTACCTTTTACCTTTGCCAGCAATGTCTGGGTTGATGCGTACTACTACGTTCTTACCAACTGTAAGTGCTGCTGTAAGGATTGCATCGCTGCTTCCAACAACAACAGGACTTGATAAGTTAGCGTTGTCACTAATAACAACTTCAAACTTTACGCTTGTACCGTTTGCTAATGCAGTNGTAACAGCAAAGTTCATGTATAAAGCAGTACCTTCACCTACATCTCTAGCAACACCTAAATCAATAGTGTCAGTAGAAAAAGCAGTTGTAGTAATTGCTTGATCTTCGCTCACTCTGAGCAGTTTGTCTGTAATCATTTTAGATCTCCTATGTTAATAAACTAATTAAACAACACGAGCTTCGTTGTTAATCAACGCATCAACTCTTCTTAGAGGTACTCCAAGGAATGATAAGTAGCTTTGTGCTGATCCAAACTGTGATAGACCTTCTTGTATAGCTAATACAGATTGTGACTTATCAAGTGCTGCTATAGATAATCCTGAGTGAACAGTTCTATTCATATAGAATGCTGCTCTTCCCATTGCCATGTTTGGAATTCTATACAATGCTCTAGCCATAAGCTTAATAAGAGCAGTAGATGCACTTGCAGCTTGTGTGTTAGAACCTGCTAATAGGTCAGAAATGTCAATGTTACAAATACGAACAACNTATCTCCAATCTTTAACAACCAAACCGTTNTTCCACTGGTAACGAGTAGCAAAAGCTTGTAGTCTTGTACCGTCACTGTTGTAAACAGTTTGCTCGCCTAGATCTTCATGAGTTAAACCTGCTTTAGATCCTTTAGGGAAAGGACAATATACAGTGTTATCACCCCAAACAACTAGATATACAGAAGCGTTATCAGCACCTGATCCACCTGCGTTAAGAATGTTTACTGCGTTGTCAGCAGATAAATCACCATATCTTGGTGCAAGTCCTAAAAACTTTTTAGGATCTGTTCCGGGGTTACCGTAGAACATTGTTTCTGCTTGAGTCTGGTTCATTGCTTCCAAGAACGCAGTATCTTCAGATAAACGGAACTGTGCAGTGTTACCATTTAACATTGCTAAGTCTTTGTCNACTTCAGAACGTGCTTCAAGNATTGCACANGCTTCATCAACTTGAGCAGTTGTTGATTTACTGCCGGGAATACCTTGGTTTAATGCACGGAAATAAACTGATGGTAAACCAGTTCTAATAATTACACGTTCACCAGTTGGTAAATTACCTTCCTTAAACACGCAATCATCTAGTATTTCGTTGCTTTGTGAAAGTAATTCTGCAACGATTGGAACTCTACCGTCTGGGTCAGATCTTTTTGCCCAATCCGCTAGGGTTAAATTTGAGGTTGAGAGAGTAGCCATTTAATAACTCCTTACTTGTTTTGCTGATTAGAATACAATGAATTTGCTATAGCGTTAAAATCTTTTGGGCCACTATTTCTAGAATAATCAGCACCTTCAGAATTGCCGACATAACTGTCTTCACTGATTGCCTTACCTGCTCTGTACATAAACCTGATTATTTCAGGGTGATTTCCAAAGCCTGTTTCAACTAGCAGCGACTTCAAGGCATCATTACCAAACGCATCTAAAGCAGTTTTTGCAATTTCTAAATTGTCGTTAAGTTTTTCACCGCCAAATTCTTCGTCAGCTTGTGAATTACTTACCCAATCAGCTTTTGCAACTTCTAAAGCTTTAGCTTGTTTGGCTTGTATAACAGGTGCAACCTTGTCTAATACCTTTTGTGCAGCTTCTTGTGGCAGGTTAAGTTCTTTAGCGACATCACCGAATGCCGTTAAGACTTCGGGGTCGAGTTCATTTGGTGCGTCAGCCACCTTTGGATTAAACTCGTATTTCTCAGGCGCACCTTCTGGTGCTTCTGATTCGCTAGTTTNACTTTCAACAGTGGTTTCATCCGAAACTTGTTGATCCTGTACAGTTTCAGCTTGCTGCTGTGTTTCAGTAGTCTGCTCACTAGTAGCAGTATCTACCGATTGCTGTTGTTCGCTGCCTTCATTTGTTTGGTTGGCTTCCGTCATCAGCATCTCTGACATTTTTTTGCTCCTTAATCATTGTCGGGTATAACTCAGGGCAGAGAGTGTGGATTAAGTTTAGTATTTGCAAACCATAATTCCTGTTACCTTCGCTAAATGACATTGCCATTGCGTTAGTGTTGAACGATGATCGAAAAACACCTGCTTGCTCCAGAAGTCTCCAGATTAATCTGCGACCCCTCTTGCTGCTCATGAGCCATTTAATATCCGACTCTTCATTTTGGCGGTCAATTCTTTCCGCAGACTTTTTATTGTCTTTAGATTTTTGTTGACCTTTGAGATCGAGAGGATTGTATTCGCTCATAAACCAATATATCTAGCTATAACAAGGTTACGGTTACACCTATTTTTGGTTTGGATACATTTTCTTGGCAGTTTTTGCAGCATTTTTAAAATCTTTTGCAGTAGGTCTACCTTTTTCACCCGGTTTTTTCATACGTTCACCAGAACCTCGTGCAATTCTTCTACGCTTTCTGTGTATGTTTTCGTATAAACTCATTTCTTTTTACCTCCCATGTATGATTTAGGATACAATTTTTTTAATTTTTTTTCTTCTTCTTCCTCTCTTTTTTTATCAAGCATACGCAAATAATTCATGCGTTGTGTAGCAGACAAATCACCAAATTTAATGTTATCTGGCGTTGTAATGTTTTTGCTCATTAAAACCTCCTATGCTAAGTATGTAGCTTGTTTAGCAGCAGGTTCTGCCTTTGGTGGTGCTGTCGCTGCNTTTTCACCATACAATCCTTCTGCTTGATCACCACTTTTATCAAATGGTTCTATACCCATAGCNNNTATTTGCAACTCTACATTNTGTTCAACNCCATCTTNTTCTTTACTTTCTCTAACAGTTTTNACATAAGCTATANCNTTAATCATCATTTCNCTACCAGCTTCTGGTAANTTTTCNATACCTAATTTTTCTAGNTCTTCTCTNCCTAAAGATATACATAAACCGTAGCTATACATNGGTTCATCGTACATTTCNTNGCTNTCAATAGGNTGTGNGTCTTTTTTTAAATCAATTAAATCCATTTGTTATACCTCCAATGGTGATGGTGAATTGTAACCGCTAAATTGATTAATCATGTCCATAGCATTACCTGCATCTACTTTACCTAACTTTGACATATTTTCAGCAGCTTGATTTTGTGCTTCTTGTTGTGCTGCTGCTTGTTGTGCTTGCGCTCTTGCTTGACGTATCTTTGCAACTTGTGGCCCTGCAACTATTAACGATGGGTCAACACCTAACATATCAGCATAACCATCAGCCCATGCATCAGAATCAAACTTATCAAGTACATCAGGTTTCATTTGTGCAACCATACCCATGCTGTTTACATATCTATCTACACTGTTTGTNCCNATAGCACGTTGCGCTTGCGCCAACATAGATACAAATTCTACGNTNAATTCCATGCCTTGCAACTCTTCTGGGGCTGGTGGTATTAGTCCAGCTTCTACCATTCTGTCAAAAGTAATATCAATNAATGGATCTAANAATTCATTATGTAAACGCTCTAACACAGGCCCTAGCATAAGCAGTTTTTCTTCGTGTCGTTCTGCTACTTCTGTTGCTGTCATGCGTGTATCAGTNGCATTTGCNAACATAAGAAACAAATCAGCATANAAACTACTNTTAATACGTCCACGAACATCTTGTATATCTCGNAATAAATGATCAAGATTTAAATTTACGTTAAATGCTGTNTCAATTTTGCCNTGCGCNCCATCAATAAACGTAACTCCACCCGGCAAACTGTCTACATCTCTGTTTTTCATGTAGCTAGGCACTTGTAATGGTGGCTTTGTTTGGTAATCAATGCCCTGCGCTTTGCGTAATTGCTCATGTTGTAACTGTTTTATGTCGCCTAACGACTCCATACCGGGTGAATTGCCATAAATATCACCACCTGCCACGCCCCATCTTGGTATAACTGCTGGAAATTCTTTAAATCCNCTTTCTCTTAACACTTGATCGCCATCACTGCCTGTTTCAAAGTAACAAGACTTGTATGGCATATTCATATTGTCCTTTTTTTTGTAATTACGATCTCTATCATCCCTTGGTTCTATGGCATGAACCAATGTAATCCAGCTATCTAATGAACCTCTGTCGTACAAGTTTTTAACAGACGTTGAACATTTGTTATATCCAAACTCTCTTACCACTTCTCCTACTGTTTTTTGAAATTCTCTGTACAAAGTGTTGACTCTGCCTTGATAATCCGTAGCTATTGCATATTCTCCAATAGTCACAGGGTAATGATGTATAGCGTTTTGGCTATCGGGGAGGATAATAGAGCCAGCCGTGCCAAATGCTCCAAGTTCTTCGTATATTCCATGTAATGTTCGGTATGTATTGGATTTTTGAAACACTAATTGCATACGTTGTGTAACATCTGCTAACCATAATTTGACAGGCCCATAGCTATTTAACTCTGGATCTGCTGTACCTAACCTAAACCATGGTCTTGCAGGTGACGTAGCACCAGCCATCATGCCAGCACCTAATGTTCTTAATGCTCTTGTACCAGTATTGTCATATATTGAGTTATGTCTTCTATGTCCTTTGTTTCTNTCTTGNTGAAAATAGCGTCCGTTCCTTGGTAATAAATANGTNGTAATTTCTTGCCAATGNGACCACCATGTNGCCCTTTCAGACNTAAGATGACCCCANCTNGTTATTAANTTTTCNTTTTTAGTTTTCATTAACTNGCTTCCTAGTAAAGTATTGCCACCTAAGTTTAACGATGATGGATCTACTCCAATNTGACCAGTTAATAAACTACCACCGCCACTACCTTTATTACCCATTTTCTGATCTACTGCTCTATTGCTTCCAGTTAATACTGTTGATGCAGATCCTGATTTAGATGCTTGCTCGCTGTTTGCAATAATTTGTTCAACATATGGTTGTTTCTGTGATGCTTTGTTGTATTCAATTTCTGCACGCTGCGCTTCTGCTGCTGCTTGTTCTTTAGCTTGTTGATTAGCTAACTTTTGTTGCTCTAATGCTTTTTCTTGTTGTCTTTTTTNCTCGTCAGCTTGGTTTTTAACCGTAACTGCTGTATATGTGGCTGCTGCTGCTACAACTGCTGTAACTACCATAATTAAATCTCCTTAGAATACATGATTTCTTGTACACCATATTTTAGTTTTGGTAGCAACTTATCTAAAGCGGTGTTTTCTTTAGCGTGCCATAACATTAGTTTACAACCTTCAGATCTGGCATGATCTTCTGTAGCTTTCAACAAACGTAAACCTAATCGTCCACCCCGAAGTTCTTTTTTGACAAACAAAATGTCATTTTGGGCAATTCTTAAGTC
>FUFK010042103.1_pt1 | contig 31328 bp, 53 predicted proteins | sample 1021851 | NCBI WGS metagenome assembly FUFK01 (sample SAMEA51879418, study PRJEB19060) | metagenome | reverse complement strand
GTGTTCTTGATTATCTTTATTCACTATATCGTATCCAGTATATTCATACAATCTATAAGGTCTCGTTGCATTTCCATACCCATTAGTGATTTTTACAAAGTCATAGTGTCTATTGTGAATTCTTTTATTCCAATACTTTGTGCACTCTCTATACTCTATTGTTTTAGAACCCATTACTATCCTATCCCATACCTCTTTCACTACTATCAAATACAATATCTTATCTTGCTCTTTTACCTTACCGCTCATTTCTTTTCCCAAAAAAAAAGTGAGAACTGGATTAAATTTCCCTCGTTCTCACTACCTACCTACAATAATATATATTGGAATTTTGAAAAATATTCACAACTTTTTGATTTATTTTTCTTTCCAATCCCATTCATTTTTATAATTTATCCACACGACTAAACCCAATATCACCACTACAAATACTATCAATTTTACCCAACTCATTTCAATAATTCCTTCCATATTTATCCGCGTTCATCAATGCCCAAAGTGTAAATGCCAGAAGCGCTATTCCGTATACTCCATATCCTAAATAATCCAAGTTTATATCCATTATCATCATCATAATATATTATCCCTATCGATTTCATCTAATTCTATCGTTTCAATGGTCTTGAATGCCCAACCACTCACGACCAACACCACTATCGCTACCCAACAAAAAAACAATAAACCGGCTGCCAAAGTCATTTAAAATCTCCTTTGGTTCGGATTAATTCCTTGTGCACGCAATTTCGCTTTGTATTTTTTGACTTGATTCGCTGTTCTACCCTCTCGTGCCCATTTTTTATTCAATTGTTGTCTTTTTTGTTTTCTTGATTTTGCGTTCCTATTTGGCATTAGTCTTTCCTTCCTATTCGTTTATCTAAATCTATTGATTCTAAGAATTGTTGAACTCCAACATATAATGCCAGAACCACTATCAACAATACGAATAATCCCATTATTGCTTGAATTATATTGAACAAAACCCCAAACACTATTTTTTACCCTTTGAGAGTTTTGCTAATTTCTTCAATTTTCTTTCTCTCACAATAGTGCGAGCTGTAATTGCTCTTGTGCCTAATCTCTTTTCACAATATCTTTCTATCAACATTATTTTATCCTCTTGACACCACCCATACCTGATACGGGTGTTTTTTCTTCATAATCAATATCATTGTAGAGTTCGTGCATTGGTCTTTTGATTCTTGTTTTATCCATTATTTTTTGTCTTTCTTTCAAGTCCTCTCTAAATTCTACCTCACTATCTATTGTGTCGTAGTAATCCTCACTCTCTCTAATCATTTCATTATAATTATTGGTTTTACCACCATTCCATATCCCTTTTTCTTTATCACTCATTTAAATCGTCCTATATCATCAATTGTTTTTAACATTATCCAAGATGTTATTCCAAAAAATATCAATAGTGCGATAGTATTCATCTTTCAAATTTCTCGCGGTTAATCGTATTTTTCGGGACAATCTTTGATTGGTCCGACTCGATACGCGTATTTGCGTTTACTTTGTGTTCCGTGCCTTTCACTAATATATTATATATTCCGATTATAACACCTACAACAAAAACTACACTCATCACTATTGCTTTTGTGAGAGCGAGCGTTAACTTTGTGATATTTTCTTTGGGGGAATTCATCTCGTATATAAATATATATAACTTGACGAAAACATCAAAAAAACTTTAACTTTGTTGAATTATTTTGTGAACATACCCCAAAACATATCTATCATTAGTGCGATAACACCACCACCAACGATTGTTCTCCACTTGGTAGTTTGTTTTCTGTGTTGGGTATTTAATTTGGTTTCGGCCCATAAGCCGTTTTCAGGATTGAATAGATTTTCTTTGATGAATTTTATATCTGTGTGTATGTCTCCGAGTTTGGTATCAAATTCTGTATGCAATTCACCAACTCGTTTATCTTGTTCATCTAAACGATATTCTATTAATTGTAAATCTTGTTTATCTTGTTTATTCATAATCAATAATAAATATAACTAATTACAAAATCTATCTATTTTTTCCTTGGTTTTTTCTTCCAATTTCTTCTTTTTCTTGGTTGTGGTTTACCTCTGCGTGATATTCTATCTATCTCACCTTTGAGTAATTGTCTTTGTAGTCTTAACTCATCAATTTCTTGTTCATAGTCTTTCATTTTTGGTCCGACAAATAATCCCAATGCCAGAAACCCACCAATACTACCTAACATAACTCCTAAGTAAATCCAACCTAAAATCTGTAATGCTTCCATTTTTAACTCCTCATTAATATTATTGTTCCTGGATTTGAGTTCCAAGTATCATCTATGTTGAATTCATACTTTTCACAAATCTCACGAACTATTTCTTTCATTTTTTCACTCTTGCCAGTTATTAATCTGATTGGGAAATTTCCCATATTGTAATGTAAGATTAATAAGTTTGGCAACTTATCCTCTACTTCGTCGTGCTTAAACCCGTGTAAATCAATTTCGGTCATCTTTCTTTACCTCATACAACCTATTGAAATCATCTCTATTAGGTATTTGTTTTCTCAAATAGAAATAAGTCCAAGCTGTGTTCTTTTCTTTTTGCTCGGTTGTATCCACCACCTCTTTACTTTGTTTGTGCACTAATTTAAATCGCATACTATATTGTCCTTTTGATGTTCTATCATTTGTTCTATCCATATATCGAATATGTCTAATTCGAATCTTTCTCCTTCAGAACCACTATCTTTGATAATGTCTGGCAATTTTTGTAATATATTAAAACTTTCTTGTGTAAAATCCCAAGGATTGAACACAACCTTAATGTCATATATTGGATTATTTGGAATATCCGTGTGTAATTTTTTATCCAATTGATAATCTGTGTTAGGTTGTTCTTCTTTGATATATTGTTCAATCTCTTCTGCCGCTGGAACCACCATATAACTACACCAAGGTTCTAATGTTCTAATCATATTGACATCTGCCGCCTCAGTTAATTCAAATCCAATACTATATACCGGCGATACGATAGGTTTCATAAATTGGTCGTGTTGAACCATAGTTCCCCATTTTCTGATGAAGTTCCTCATATTTTTTGTTGTGGTGTGTATCCACTCAGGACTATCTTTTCCGACACCACCGCCAGCCATTGGATTAAATCTTGAACCACGACAAGTCATATGATACACTAATCCTTCCCAAGTCTGAATAAACTTTACACCATTTAAATGTAATCTATTGAATATATCCGAATCTTCTTTTGATTGTGGACGAAATAGTTTATCGTGCCCACCAACACTTTCAAAGTCATCTCTTGTTATAGCCCAAGGTGCGAACACTCCCTCGGTTGTTTCTTGTTCCCAAGTATAATCTGTATCAAACCAATTTAATAATTCTTGCTCTTTTAATTCTTCTGGCTCTAATCCAAAATCCATAACTATTTTTTCAGGACCTGCTGGATGTAAAGGTGGTTCAACTCTTGTTAATGAAACCACAACACCATTTTTCAAATATTTATCAATTTCTTCCATAGCATCTGGCATTAGATACATATCTGAGTGGAAAAAGAATAGTCTATCTGTGGTTGCTACATTTTCTACCAAGAAATCATACAAAATAGTCAGTCCCTCTCTTTCAGGTCCTACATTTCTATATATTTTGACTAAATTATCTTTTTCTGATATTTCCTCTAACCACTCCCAAGTTCCGTCCGTTGAAGCGTCATCAGCAAAACATATCTCGTGAATATATCCTGCATTTTTTCTAATTGAATTATAACACATCTTCAAATAAGACAAGTTATTTCTACTCGGTATAATAAAGCTAAATGGTTTCATTGACACTCTCTCCAATAGTTTTCTTTTCCAACCAGACTTTTAGGTTTTCTAATCTATCTTCCTCACTATTAAAAGCACCTTTATTACATTTTCTACACATTCTTAATTTATCTCTACGCCCTTGTTTTAGTGTATCTCTATAATGTTGAAATGAAGCGTTTGTCCATACCTCTTCTATTCTATCCTCAAATACATTACCGTGAACCACTTTGTATTCCCAATCACAACAACACAACAAAACTTCCCCGTCGTGTTTGATAACCATATGATTTGTCGGCCAAACGCAATCTTTTTGTGGAACTGGCATATCAGGATTTACATTTGTCAAACCGGCTCTATTCCAATAGGTAAATGGCCCGAAATGGGGCTCAACCACCTCTTGATTTCTTTTCTTGACTTGATTGACATTGTAATTTGAATTAAGAGTTATAAAACATTTACCATTTACGCCCTCAAATGGTTTTATCTGTTCATATATTCTTTCCGCATTTTTGTCATTGAAATAATCATCTATTTGAATTGAAGTTAATCCAGCGTCAATCATATCACTCAATAGTTTTGTGGTTAAACCTGTTCCATTTGTGTTTATTTTGATTGGTGATTCTGGCAAGTGTTCTCTTGTGATACCAATTATTTCAACCATTCTGTCTTTGTCCATTAGTGGCTCGTTCATCAAATATGGTGATATTCTACCTGTGAAATTCAAGTCTGCTAAATTTTTTACTATTTTTGTATAGTTTTCAATTGACATAATTTTGTGTGGTATTCCTTTTTTCTTATTATCCAATCTGTCCCAAATAAGATAATGATTTGGACAAAAATCGCATTTCAAATTACAAAACTCAATAGTTTGTATTTGTATTTGATTAAACAATGGAACACCATTTACAATAGGTGGTCTATGTCCAGCTGATAAATGTGGATTTAACGGGTCGTGTGTTGCCACATCTTCTGAAGGAACTCCAACGATTAAGTCTCTCGTTCTGTAAAAATCTATTTCTTTTGGTGCTTTACCCATTTGTTTCTTTCCAATTTTCTAACCAAGCTTTTTCTGAGTAATACTTTTCAAATCTCTCTCTTGCTTCTTTTGAACATTGTTCGTAATATTCTTTGTCAGTATCTAATCTTTCTATTACCATTTTTGCGGTTTCCAAATCACCTATCTCAACTGTGGTGTGTGGGTGTAGTATTTCTTGTGTATCTAAACCGCTATAGCCGATTGACGGTATTCCGTGAAATGCACAATTCATACTAAATGTTCCGGCTGCGTGTGTTCTCATCAAATGAACACCTATTCTGTAATTACCCAATATATTTATCCAATCTCTCCAATTCATATAAGGTAAATATGTAATGTCTTCAATTAAATCTTCTTGTTCTTGTTTTCTACCCATTGAAGGCGCAGTCATAGGGTGGTTTATGGACCTGGCAACTACATAACTATCAAATCCACCATACCATTGAACAAAATTACCACCAATCATAGTTCCATTTGATTTTTCTTCACTTGGTTCTAATCCCTCAGGTATCATTAAACTTCTCATCACTCTCACATCTTTACAACCTAATCCCTTGTAATACATAACATCAGATTCATTATGACAATATACCCAATCCGCATCAACTATCGTATTAGCGTAATTAAATTGGTGTGGTATTGGATAGTCTTGGAAATACCAATGTGGACCTTCTTGCATTACTGCTACTTTTTTACAATTCTTTCTATAAAAGTCTAAATCAACTTGTGGATTTGACTTTGGTATAATGACAATACCCAAATCAAATTCTTCATTTAAATCTGTTCCCAATGTGTAGTGTGGTGCGTCTAATGCCAGCATCCAAGCGTATTCTGTTCTGGCATTCTCAAAATTTCTTGGAACTTTTCCCATTACACCTGATTCACTAAAAAATACTATTTTATCCATATAACTCCTCGTATGTTCTTTTCATCCAGTATCTCATATCTCTATCATTTTGCGGTATAGCATTAAAATGATAAACCCAACCGGCTTTTTTAAATATTAATTTATCTTCCCACCAACTATAATTAGGTAAGTGTAGTAAGTTTTTTCTAAACATATCTTGTAAATTGTATCTTTCTGATAAATGTTTCATCTCTACATTGTGCTTTTTTACCAAAAAATTTAGTGGTGTTTGTTCTGTTGATGCTTTTATGTTTTCCTCTGCCCAATTGATGTTATCTACATTATCATCATACCATTTTAAAACTTCTTTGATAAATGGTTTATGTTTCTTATTCAATATCACAAATCCACTATTGAAATATTCCCAAGCGTCAACATCTAAATCTTTGAACAAAAAGTCTTTGTATTTTTCAATACTTCTCAAAACCCACTCAAAGCATCCGTCATTTCTAACCACACAAAATTTGTGTTCGGTTTCCTCAAAGAAATTAGGACAATCTGGATGAACTATTGTATCTGCGTCCACCACGAGTATTTGGTCATATTCTATGTTATTGTGTTCTAACAAATCAAATATAAACCACTTTTGCCAGTTGGCTTTCATATAGTCCTGCTCTCTTATAAATTGGTCCAAGACTAAAACTTCACAATCATTTTTGTCTGCCCACTTTTTCCAACTTTGTGTGGATAAATCAAACTCTGGTTTGTGTCTTACACCTTTTATATTAACTTGAAATACTATATTCTTCACTTACTTAAAATCTCTATATCGTTCTTAACCATTCTTTCTACCATAGTATCAAATGATGTTTTTGGTTTCCACCCTAATTCACTTTGAGCTTTTGATGAATCACCTGCCAGATAAAACACATCAGCGGGCCTCATAAATCTTGGGTCTTGTCCTACATATTTTGTCCAATCTGTAATTCCAATGTGTTGAAATGCACTATCCAAGAACTCTCCTAAACTTCTAACTTCACCTGTCGCTATTACAAAATCATCTGGTTTGTCTTGTTGTAACATCAACCACATCGCTTCTACATAATCAGGAGCGTATCCCCAATCTCTTTTGGTATCAAGATTACCCAAATATATTTTATCTTGTAATCCTAAATGTATTTTTGCTATTCCGTCTGTAATTTTTCTTGATACAAATTCGTGTCCTCGTCTTTCTGACTCGTGGTTAAATAATATTCCACTAACATTAAACATATCATATGACTCTCTATAATTGATAGTAATCCAATGTCCATATAGTTTTGCCACACCATAAGGACTTCTTGGATAAAACATTGTATTTTCACTGGCAAACTTCTCCATTTTACCAAACATTTCTGATGTGGATGCTTGATAAAACTTTATTCCCTCTCCATACTCTCTTATTGCTTCTAATACTCTTAATGCTCCCAAACCCGTGACATCACCAGTTTGTTCTGGTGTGTTCCAACTCTCCCCTACAAAAGATTGAGAACCCAAATTATATACTTCGTCTGGTTTGGTTTCCCTCAATACTCTAAATATTGAATTTTGGTCTGTCAAATCCCCATTTACAAACTCAAAGTTTTCATTATGTTCTAAATGGTAGGTATTATCTCGTCTTGGTGTTGATGAGCGTCTTTCCATACCAAACACCTTATATCCTTTACCTAACAAGAAATCTGCCATATGACTTCCGTCCATACCCGTAATACCTGTAATTAATGCTCTTTTCATTTTTCTAAATCCTCATATCTGTTAAATCGTTTTGTTGAGTGTTGATGTATTAACATCTGTATATTTTCATCTGACATTGATTTGAACTTATTGAACTTGTCATTCTTTTTATTACCAAATGCATTTGGATTATTTTCTTCTAATACATACAATCTTTTTCTCGGATGCCTTCTAGCGTGAACTTTCAGTAGATTTTTGAATACAAATTGTCTATAATTTTTACCCATAAGTTTTTCTGACATTATTGATAACCCGTGGTCATCATTGTAAATCATACAAGGTGGTATATTGACACCGAACTTTATCAAGTCTGATGATATCACTAAACAACTTCCGTCTAATTTTGGATATTGAATCATTCCTATATCAAACTCCTCTACTTTTTCATTTATACTATTCATAGTTTCAATAGGTAATGGTGATTTTGCTTGATTTAAATTCAAATGTTGTTTGTCATCATCTACAAAATCCACACCAACATAATCATTATGAACTGTGGCATCCCAACTACTATCCCACATTTTTCTATCTCCAAAACAAGCTATGTATTTGTGAATACCTTGCTCATCAGTATATTTAGATAATGTTTCTAATCCCCAAAATGCCTCTTTTGGAAAGAAACTATCTGTTTCACCCCACATTACATAATCAACTTTCTTACAATAATTGTAATTCAAATCTCTTCTATAATCAGCGTGGAAGTAGAACTCATCTTTTTCCACCTGTTTTACATTTACCAAGTATCCAAGTTCTTCAATTTTATCTACACCATTGTAAAACTTCTCTATAATCTTTTGTTCAGTAATCTTATCTGTATCTAATTTTTCTAAATATTGTGAAAGATTTAAACATAAATCTATCATTACATTTTCTTTATTTTCTATGTTTGTGTCAAGTAGATTTACAAGTCCTTTGATAAAGTCCTCATACATTTCTATCTCAAACCACATAACATTTGTTCCAATTACATATTTTTTATTTAGTTTCATATTTCACTCAAATCTTTTACTTTCTTTATTTTTTCATAAGCTGGATTATCTCCGTCAGGGTCCACCACAACTAACTCAACTCCTTGCTCATTTAACCACTCATACAATCCTTTTGTTGTTTCCGCCACCATTTTGTGTTCATTAATGCCAGCAAGAGTTTTTGTATTTCCATAGTCTATATTGTCGTAGAACCAATCGTCTGTTTTCTCACCAGCTTTCAATGTATTTTTAAATAAATCCCAACCAATAGTTACTATCTTATCACAACCCATATATAATGCCAATGGGATTGCCAGTTCATACATTGTTCCTGGTCCCCAAGCTCTTGAAAATCCTTTGTTGATATCCAATCCTTCCCAATAATTGTTATGTGCCATTGTGTTGGTTATATTTGGAGCGCCATCATTTAGTTTGTATGTATCTAAAATAAAATCAACATTAAAATTGTCCACGATTGCTTGTGGTTGCGAATTGTCCCAAATAGACCAACCGACTATTGTGTTTGGGTTTTTGTATTCATATTGAGTTAAATTACAAAAATTCAAGAAATGAAAATCTGTTATTTCATTTATAAATTTCTGTGTTTGTTTTATAGACAATACCAACTTATCTTTTAGTCTATTGTGTAGAGCGTTTTCAGAAAACTGACTAAATGTAGGACCTGATGTGCAAATGTAAGCTGTTTCACCTTTAAAAGCATCTTTCAATACTCTTACCCTATCATACATTTCCTCATAGTTCCAAATCTGTTCTTTTAGCTGTTTAGTTTTTTCTTTCATTATGGGTATCTTCTTTTTTTATCTAAGTCCAAAGTCCTTAATTCCTCAAATATTTCTGATATTGGTTTCTCTTTTATCTCCTCTAATCTATACGGGTGAACATTTAACATACCACAAATCGCCTCTTTTGTTCTTTTTTTGCGAGTTTCGTCTGTAATATAGACATCTAAATATTCAAATAGTTCTGATAGATTGAACTTATCATATTTTTTGTTCAATGCCAGATACAATGTAATTAACTCTAATCGTAAGTTTCCACCACCTCTTCCAATGCCAGAATATGTTCCGTCAACCATATCAGCTCCATTTTCAATGGCTGTTATGGTGTTAGCCATACTCATTGACATATTATCGTGTGAGTGAAACCCAATCAAAACATTAGGATTCATATTTCTAAATAGTGTCATAATCTTTTTGACATAATCTGGTGTCAAAGCTCCATAACTATCAGCGAAACATAGAAAATCTAAGAAGTCTTCTGTTAATAGTTTTTCTCTAATCTTTACAAAAGAATCAACATCAATATAAGAAGTGCAGATAACATTTAGGGAAACTTCATAACCTAACTCCTTTATTTTTCTGCATTTTCCTAATGCCTCTTCAAGTTGTTCCTCATAACTACACACCCTAACTAAATCAATGTCAGTTTCACTACTTGGTGGTAGTCTATCCACATCATATCTCCAACAATCCATCATTACTGATATTTTACAATTAGGATTAACATCATTTTTAATTTCAGAAACTAAATCAAATGGAACATTTTTCCAAACTCCAGCGTCCTTTGACACTATCTCTTCATTTGTAAGATATCCTATTTCAAAATAACTATAACCAACCTTTGAACTTGTATCTAATGCTTTTTTAACCTCATCAATGGTAAAACTGAAATTATTTTCAAATCCACCGTCTCTAATGGTGCAATCTAAAATCTTTACTTGCTTTTTGTCTATTTCTTTCTTTATATTCTTTTCATAGATTAACTCGGCTATATTGAAATCAAATGGAACATCAACATCAACACCCTCAGTTTCCGATAACTCATACCAATAAGGTTTATTACCCACCACATATTTGTTTTTAATCATAGTTTCTCTTGGTAGTAAACAAGCACCAAAGTTCAATCTAAATATAGAGTTCATATCTTGACTTCTTGGACAATTCAATGGGTCATAATTTAGTGGTTCGTTGTTTTCCCATAGGAAATCTTTTAGATAATTCATTGATACAACACTATCATATTCATCATCAAGATTTCTAAATGTATTGATAATGTCTTCATATGTTTCTGATTTTACCAATGGTGAAGTAACTGGCGTGTATAAGATATAATCTGTTTTTACTTGTGTGGCTATAAACTCTAAGTTTTCACTACCTGGACAATCATTACTTGTGTAGTAGTCTGGTCTTTTGATTGCTATCGCTCCTAATTGTTCAGCTAATGCAAACATCTTATCACAATCAGTAGTTACGACTATCTCGTCAAGGTTATCTACCTTTTGAAGTATTTTGATTTTGTTTTCTAATAAACTCGTATCATTAAATGGTTTAATGTTTTTATTTACTATTCTTTCAGAACCTTTTCTTACTCCTATAACCGCAGTAATTTTTCCATTATTCACTTATAACCTCTTTTACATAATCTTTTAGATTAACTTTTGGTTCATATCCAATATCTCTTTTAGCCAATGATGTATCACAAAGAGTTACTTCTGCTTCACCTGGTCTTTTTGGTATGTATGTAAAACCACAACCAAACATTTCTGCTAATTCATTGATTGAGTGGTTTTCACCTCTACCAAGTTCTACATAATCCAATTCAAAGTCCTCACTTTCAGAAGTTAAAATCAATCCCTCAACAATATCATCTACATGCGTGAAGTCTCTTCTTTGAAATCCGTCACCTGTGATAGTTAAATCTACACCCTCTTTGTATTGGTTTTCAAATATACCGATAACGGTACAATATTCTCCCTCAGTTAATTGATGTGGACCATATACATTGTAAAATCTACAAATCTTGGCATTAACTCCAAAAGTTTGTTTATAAAACATACAAAGTTCATCACCCATTACTTTTGAAAAAGTATATGGATTTGAGTAATGTCCACTATGGACTGATGAAGAACCAGCGTAAATCACTTTACACTCTTTACTTCTTGCCCACTCTAATATATTCATAGTCCCCAACATACCGATTTCCATTGTCAATGCCGGAAACTCAAATGATGGTTGTATTCTCGGAAGTGCTGCGAGATGATAAATTATATCTGGTTCTTCCATAAAGAAATCAAAATCAACAGCGTCTCTAATATCAACATTGTGATACTCACAACCCTCTTGATGATTTTCTTCTGTGCCAGTTGAATAGTTATCCAATGATACTACATTATGTCCGTCTTTTAATAATCTTTTAATTAGGTTTGTTCCGATAAAACCTGCTCCACCTGTAACCAATATATTCATTTTAACTCCTATACTATGTCGTCATATAATTTATTTTGTATTTCTTGTCTCACGATATCTTTTTCGTGTTTCAAAGTCAATTCTTCTTGTGGTGGTAAATGTGAGTATGTTTTAGCACCTTGTATAATTTCGTGAACCTTACCAACCCACTTTATGTGTTCAGCGTTTTTAAATACTCTGGCTTGATAGTCAGGAAAGTTTATCCACCCTTGTTCAGTTTGTCTCCACTTCCATAAGTTCATATGAAATTCTGTAATACCATTTACAAGATTAATTCTTGGAACCCATACTAACTCCACATCATTAATTTTTAATACTTCTGGCAATTGCTCTATTAATATTTCATTTGGTATCTCATCTGCGTCAATGTGAAATATATAATCACCTGAACATTGTTCTTTTGTATAGTTTTTTAATGCTGCGAAATCTTTTCTGAATTCAAATGTCGTTACTTTTAAGTTCTTAAAATAATTTCCATACTCATATTTTTCTAATATTTTTTCAAGTGCTTGGAATTCAGGTTCAAAAACACCTGTTCCTTTTTTAGATATGTCTTGTGTAACCACCACTTCATCTTCTTCTCTAATGTGTTTAGATAGATGGAACAATAGATTATCTAATTCTTTGTATTCATTATAAACTGTGATAGCGTATGATATTTTCATTAGTTTCCTACCCCTATGTCAATTGGAACAAATTCACCAGTTTCAGATATTACTTTTTTGGCTATCGTGTTGGCTTGTAGTTCGTTTAAATCCTCGACTTTATCCGTAATGAACACTCTATACTTTCTACACTTTCTCAATAGATATGTTTTAAATACTGGACTATCAACTAAAAATCTTTTTAAATCCTCATAAATATTTTGAAGAACTTGGGTTTCGTTCATAGCTGCGACTTCCCCCTCGCTTCTTGTCTGACTTAACAATTTGAATAATTGTTTTAATTTAACTGGCGATAGTGGTGCTTTCTCATCACTATCTATTTCAATACCAACCAATAGTTCAATTCGTCTGTTGGTTGATTTTTTCAAATATCTATAAAATGGGTCCAAGACTATCACGGTACGATTATAACTTTTATTAGCTTTTTCACTTTTGTATCTGAATCTTATAACTTGTCCAGCTCTTATTGTATTCCAAGTGGCTATCTTCATTAATCTATATCCTTAATTACACCCATTTTTTTACAAGCATCTAAAAATTCGTATTGTCCAAATGTTCTGGCATTTTCAATGTCTAATGTGAATTCATTTCCCTTGTATTTTGGGTCCTTTTGTTCTTCTTCTGATAGTTCACGAACACTGGCAAACTTCCAAGACCAATTGTCTTTTGTTCCCTCAGGATAAATTAATCCAAGTTTACCCATATTCAAAACCGTCGGAAACCAATGTATTTTTCTATTATAGTCATACATAGAAATATCTTTCATTAATTGAGTGGAAGACTCTTTAGCTTTCTCTAATGTGTCTGTTTCGTTTTTGTATAAAGAATTACTCGTGAAACCACAATTAAAGCACATATAAGAGCTAAAATCCTCTATTTCCATTTTACTTTCAAAACATCTATCTTCTGAAAAACAATTTGGACAAGTTATCTTTACCTCTGCCATTTTATACCTTTTTTAACTTAGGTAGTTTTATTTCATTACTTTTCTGACTTGAACTACCTTTCTTTTTTAATTTAGGTAGAGTTAATTTTACTGGTTGTGAAACTCCCTCTAACTCTTTATCTATTATCTTCTCTAATTTCTCTTTCATAGCTTCGTGAGAGAATAATTCTCTATTGACTATCATAAGTTTTTTACCTTTTAACTTAAACTTATCGTAATCATTGAAAACATTTTTTATAGCTCTTGAAGCTAATGCATAATTTACCGTGGCCCAATACGCGTCATTATTACTGAACTCTTTTGGAAATGCACTTTTAGGAACTTTTGTTAAAGTATGTGGTAGTTCCACGATATAATCTTTGTTTAGAAAGTCTTTTTGTCCACTCCACAATGGTGCTAAGATTGGTTTACCACTAAATGAAGCTTCTAACAATGGTCTTCCAAATCCCTCTCCGTGAGTAAATGTTAAATGTGCTTTAACTTTTGGGTGATTATACAATTGATTCATTTCCTCGTCTTTGAAATCTCCGTGTAAAACATAGACATTTGGTAAGGATTTAGCATTAATACTATCTTTTATCACTTTAACTTTCTTCAATATCTCTTCTCTATCAATAATAGAAAAAGTGGCACCACTTGTTTTCATAATTAGAGCTGGTGGATTTTTCACATTCTTAAATGTTTCACAAAAAACCTTAACCATCATACCTGTATCTTTTCTATCCTCTCCCAAATTACCTTGTAACCAATGTCCTACATAAAGAAAACAAAAATCTTCTTCAACTTTTTTCATAGTTTCTACAAATTCAAGACTGAATTCGTTATTCTGTTTGAATATATTTGGGTCGGCTCCTTCAAACAAAACATCTAATGGCCTTATGGTTTTTAATGTTGTTTGTTGGCCGGTGTTTTTATCTTTTCCGCTATATGAAGCTTTTTCAAATGTTTCTTTTGTAAACTCTGATGTGCAAATAGTTCTATCCATACGATTTACACCATTAACCCACTCGTAAGGTGGAACCGTATGTTCAATTCCTGCAGTCATACCAATGTTTTTCTTTCCTTGTGGTTGAAACTCATTAGGAACTACAATGTGTAAATGTATATCAGGTTGTGCTTGTAGATTTAAATTAGTAATAATTCTTTTGTGTATTTCTCTATGTATAGGATTGTCTGATTCCAAAGCGTTCATAGGTGTTGTTCCCCAACGAACTGCGTGAATTTTTACATCATATTTATCACTTTCAATAAGTGCTCTACAAATATCTCGTGAGTGATTTCCATATCCACTTCTTGTTGCTACTGGCGCTGTTACTAATATTAATGGTTTGTTATTCATTATTTCACCTCATATATTTCGTATCTTTTTCTTGGTGTCCATTTATCAAAAGCTGTGTTCATATGGTCGGTAAAGTTTTTACACATCCACCTGGCACTCATCATAGATTCATCTCCACACACAAACTCGTGTCCTTTGAAACCACACTCTTCTCTTTGCTCTTTACCCATATCATAAAAATGCTTTATAGCTTCAGCTGCGTCTATCCAATCACACCTATCATCAAAAATGTATGGTGTTGGTGGTGAACCCATTAGTGCTCTACTTCTTGGCCATACTGGTTTAGCCCACTCACCCCAAGTTAGTTCTTTATTGTTTTCCCACTTTCTCCAATCGTGTAAAGATTCAATCGCACCATAATCTCTATAAGTTAAATGTTCTCCTCTTAACTTAAATCCACATTGGTCTTGTAAACCACCCGTGACATTTACCACGATTGGTGTTCCACACATTAAACTTTCACAAGTTCCTAATCCAAATCCCTCATTGGATGCCAAGTTGATAGTCACATCTGCTATGTTGTAAAGGTAATTCAGATGTTGATTTGATAACTTATTGGTGGAAAATATAATATTTAAGTCAGGACACAACTCTTGAACAACCGCAGGTAAATCTGTTCCGTTCTCATCAATTGGCTGAGTATGTAGAACAAATGCAGTCTTCTTTCTTTTTTTCTCTGGTAAATTATCTGCAAATTCTTTGAATGCCAGAATAGTGTCTGATGTCATTTTTCTCCTGATATTACGATTGTTAAAAAATAAACAAAACTCAATATCTTGTCCGTTGAATAATTCAGACTTCATTTTATTCATTTCTAATATTTCTTTTTCATTTTTAACCGGATAAAAATACTTTTCATTAATTCCGTGTGGAACATAAGTTGAATCCCAATCTGTTCTTTCTTTATGTTGACACACATTTTGCACTATATTATGTGTTTGTTTTGAAATATTCATAATCAAATCACAACTTTCATAAAATGGTTCGTTCCACCTTGGATAAGGTAAGTCGTCCCAAATATTATAATAGAATATAGGAACCTGTTGTCTTACCTCGTGCTCCATAGCGTATAACCAACCCCAAAATCTTGGGTCTGTATAGTGTAGAATTGCGTCTGGCTTTTCTATACCCATTATTTCTCTTAGCAAGTCTTGGTTCCCATAACCGTTAATCGGGTAAATTTTTAAACAAGCGTCTTCAATGCCAGTTTCTTTTCTCATTGACTCGTTCATATCAACAACTTTTCCTTGTTCTGGATGATTGATAGCACCGCCAAGTTGAACCCAATCAAATGTATCAAGTGTCCCCATAACAATCTCTCTTGACATTGTTCCGACACCACTTGACATTCTTAAGTCGTCTGATAGTAGTAATATCTTTTTCTTATTACTTATGTTTGTTTTTACTTTTTCTACCGCTGGTAATTTGAAATTCATTAAAACCTCTTTAATTTAATATTTTGAACCACTTTCCTCTAAATTATCATAGTCCACGATTGTCTTTGCGAACTCCTCGTCGTGAACAAATAAATCTAAACTACGATTTACTAATTTCTGTAATGAAAAGTCATCTTTTATAGATTTTTCTCTAAACTTTTTGTATAGTTCATCAATGACTTTTACTGATGTTAATTTATCTTCTTTCATATTGTCCTTGTATATATGTATATATAATAAATATCAACTTCAACTCAAAATAACGAATTTTTTATTTATTTTTTTACAATATTCTAACGCTGATTTTGTTCCATTAGTAATAACATCATCTTTAATAAATGCCACCACTTTATCAGAATATTTAACTAAGTCTTTATTTCGTTTGTGATAATAACCCACATTATAAGGTTTCCCATAATTATAAGCTTCCATTACACAATGCATATTATGTGGTTGGTGTTGTGGTGGGAATTCACTATAAGGTATTTTAAATTCTAATGCATATTTCTTTGCATATTTATCTGCTCCGTCTTTGGCACCACCAGAAACTATTTCTACTTTTGGGTGTTCCATTTTTAATCTAAACATAAAGTTTTTGATTTGAGTTTTGTTGGTATAATTTCTACTACCTATGATTGCTATCTTCATAGTCGTTTCTTTTTTGTTTTCTGATTGGTTTTTCTCTGACGGTAAATTCATACATTTTAGTAAACTCTTCAAGTCCGTCTAAAATACAACTTGGATTTGAGTATATGTATGAAAATCTTGAATATTGTATATGATGATTATCATATATTTCTCTTGGTATTATATCATACCAAATAAAATCTCTTGGCCTATCAAAGAACTCTGGCACTATGATTGTCTTGCTTCTAAACTCTCCTGTTTCTTCCCATTTGAGTATGAAATCTTTTAATCTACTTAAATCTACTTTATCATTATCTCTATCATACCACAAATAAACCGGAAAAGCCGTGAAATAATCTAAATTATTTATTTGATGTAATTTGTCCAAAACATCTTTTTCATATTCCGTTGATAAAAAGTCTGATAGTTTTAGTCTTAGTATTGGTGTTATCATTATAAATCCTTACAACTTCTACACTTTTTGTGTGGTTCACATTTTTCATAGTCGTGTGATACGATTTTACCTTTGTCATCATAACACTCGTCTATAAACTCTTGTAATCTATTCATAACCTTATTGACACTTGGCTTTCCGCTTGCTGGCGAGAACGCCTGAATTCTTTTCTGTGGATAAATTATATTCTCGTATAATCTTCTCTTTAATATTAAATATTCAACATCTATTTTATCTTCTGATATTTCTAATTGTTTTGCCATAAAGTGTTTATACAACAACAACTGATTAGTTTTGTTTTTATCGGCTTTCATATACTTGTTCCAACCCATAGTAGATGATTTGATATCAATCACTTTCATACGACCTGTTTTCTTGTCGTGTAGAACAACATCCATAAACCCTACAAATCTCATATTCTTTGGTAGTTTGTAATTCAAGTTCATCTCAATACCGACTAACTCAGTATCCTTCTTTTTGAAATGACTACCTTTTCTTTTCAAGAACTCATCAATGATAGCGAATCCGTCATTAGTGAACTCAATCATTTCTTTTTGGTCTACTTCAAACTCATCACCATATCTTTCTTTGGATTCTTTATACAATTCTTTCATACGATAAATCAGAATATCGTGAAGTGGTAAGGCATCTGCCTCTTTGATTGTTCGTTCATAATAACAAACTAAGTATGCTTGAATAGTTTCGTGAATAGCACTACCGAACAATGTGTAGATATTACCTTTGAAAGTTTCTGCTTTATCCACATAATTTAACTTCCAAGTGTAAGGACATTTGTCCCACATTGCGAACTGACTATAACTTATTTTACCCATCTATGACTGCACGACCTTTCATCTTCTCCCAATCTCTATCATTACGAACTTGGTCATTTACTTGCTCTACTGCCTCTAATAATCCATAAGTCTTGAACTCATTGATAATCGCTGATAAGTCTTTTGGGAAACAATGTCCACCAAAACCAAAATCTCCGTCAGGTCCTGGAACTGCCCAATGTGATTTACCTAATCGTTCATCATATGTGGCATATTCTACAACTTTATCATAGTCAATACCAATCTGCTCACATATAGAATACATTTCATTTGCGAACGATACNTTNGTTGCTAANAANNNNTTAGTAAAATACTTNACCATTTCNGCNTGTCTTACTACCTGTCTTAACTATTGTTGCTTGTGGAAACACCTTAGAATATATTTGTCTAAGTTTGTTAGTTCCTTTTCTATCACCACCCAAGATAATTCTTTTTTGATTTTTAAAATCATCTAAGAAGTTTTCTTCCGTTAAGAACTCTGGATTAAATATTATAGTTGAGTGTGTATATTCTTTATTTATTCTATCGGTTGTTCCTGGTGGTACGGTAGATTTAATAACTACAATATGGTCGGTTGCTGTTTCGTTAATTTCACGGATTACTTCTTCTACAATACCTGTATAACAAGTTCCGTCTTTTCTCATTGGTGTAGGAACGCATACAAATATAACTTTTGTTTCTTCAACCAAATCAGATATCTTACTATGTGTTGACTTTGCTAAATCAAACTTATCATAAGTTAATACTTTGTAGTGGTCTTGGAAACCAAGTTTAATTGCAGTTCCAACATAACCTTGTCCTATAATACCTATTTTCATAGTTTTTTCCTTCTTTGAATTACAAGATGTTTTAATCTATCGGCATACTCTTTATGTGATTTAGAACCAGGATGNNTATCACCTANGTCATCTGANTANTCTTGACAATCAAATTGTNTNTCAGTTAGTTCNAAAGGNACTTCTGAATCTGCTACNTCGTGTTNTCCCCAAGTCGACCAGATNATATGTTGTCTACCTATTAGATTATTCAACAACTTATACTGATGATAAAAATAAAAGTATTGTGTTGGATAGTTTATTTCCCCTACTTCGTATGGTTTACCTGCTATACAATTCCCTTGCTTGTCCCATACAATTCTTCTAAACATATGTGGTATTGTCATAATAAAAATAAAGTTTCTATTGTTTAGTAAATCATATTCTTTATAAACTTCTGCNGCCCTTTTAGTCATCAAGTCCATACCTGCTCCTTGAACTCCGTGATTAAAAGATGAATAATCTTCATCACAAAGTAAATAAGGAAATGTTTGCTCTTGTTCTAATCCAGCTCCATAAACAAAACTACAACCAAAGTTATGTATTTGAAATTTGTTAGTATCGTTAAGCAATGGATGTCTACGCCTCTCTATATTCATAACCTTTTCTTTATCAATACTTCTAAAATTTTCATAACGCGAATAGAAATTATGTATTTTATCAGTATGATAGTCTTTTATTATCATTTTCATTTGTATACTTTCACTCCATATTTTTTAGTAAATTCATCTACGTCTTTTTCGTCATTAACAATCGGTTGTCCTTTGATGTTAAGACTCGTGTTCAATACCATTGGACAACCTGTTTCTTTGTAAAACTCTTTAATTAATCTATAGAAGTTTGGGTTATCTTCTTCACAAACAGTCTGAACTCTTGATGTGTTATCCACATGACATATAGCTGGATACTTCTCAGGATACTTACACTTGGCAACNAATTGCATATACTGAGATTTCTTTACAGGCATCTCAAATATTTCATGTGCGTGTTCCTCTAATACAGCTGGTGCAAAAGGTCTAAACTCTTGTCGTTTTTTAATCTTGTTNACTTTATCCTTAATNTTATCTCCTCGTGGGTCTGCCATCAAAGTACGATTACCAAGTGCTCTTGGCCCGAACTCTGCTCTACCACTTGCAACACCTACGATGTTTCCATTAAGTAATTCTTTTAATAATTGTTCTTGAGGATAATCACCTTTAATATCATAACCTAAGAATGTGTTATTCCAATTAACATGCTCACCTAAATGAAATGCGGCACTTCCAAGTGAACTACCACCATCACCAGGATTTGGTATTATCCAAAGTGATGGGTACAGAGATGAGGCCACAATTGAGTTTGCTACACAATTGAGAGCGACCCCACCACCATACACACAATTACTTGTTTCAGGAACTAACTCTTCTGCTTTATAAAATACATCTATGATTTGTTCTTCACATATTGTTTGTACTGCGTGAGCTACATCAAACTTCCATTGGTCTGAACCATCATCAGGATAACAACTTGGATTCCAATCCATACAACCACGATGTAGATTTTGTTCGAACTCTAATAATNCTTGACCAGTAAAGAAAGCTAATCTAATTTCTTCTTGTAGTTTCTTGTTAGGTTTACCCCAACCAGCCATTCCCATAAGGATGTATTCATCTTCTTGTGGTTTCAATCCTAATCGTTGGGTCATAGCNNNATACCATAAACCTAATGAATGTGGATATTCTTGTGACCACCTTTTNTCAAATGTAGTACTACCATCTTCGTGTGTTTTAATATACCATATAGTAGCTGTTTCCCACTCACCAATAGCATCAATCATCACACCTACAGATTCTCTATAAGGTGATGTGAAGTATGAAGCGGCAGCGTGTGANANATGATGGTCTACATATACATCTGGTTTAATGTTAAATTTTTTCAAGTAATTAGATGGAAGATTCTTCCTCGTGAAAACTTCTGAATATTGTCCAGCCCATAACTGACGACCTTTCTTCTTGATTGGTCTTTCAAACCAAGTAACTTCATCCCAATCACCATATCGTTTTATATCTGATATCATTGGTTGAGTTATATCTTCATCAAACTTTATATCTGTGTATCGTTCATTGTGTCCTGCAAACTTAATNTCTTTACCATGTAGTAAACAGGCACTCGCATCGTGATTCAAACCATTCAAACCTAATATCTTACGACGATGATTATTTGGTTTTGGTTTTGTTGTATATGTTTTGTATTTCATATCGTGTAGCAACCTTTGTTAAATGAAACCTATCTGTATATAAGTATTACATAACTTCCCTAAAATACAAAAAAAATTCGTGGGTTAACCTAGCTAATNNAAATACCAANCATATTNTAAACCATATCGTGTTTACTAAATCCATCACTTCTACTCATGGGTGTAGCTTGATAACATTCGTAAATAAAACCCACGATAGTGGCTGATAACATAGAGTGTAATTCAATTGGTATACTATCGTGTAATACAGGTAATAAAGAATCTTGGTACATTGTATGAAAAGTATAATATAAACCAAATGAAGTGGCCAGATGTGCTATCTTATCTAATTGTGGTTCAAAGGTATCTTGAGCAATCGTGTTCTCTTGTGAGTATAANGCACCTACGCAAAATAATATAATGATAATTGAGAGAGAAAGTAGATTCATTTCTCGTGAGTATACTGATACCATTGATAACCAGCATATAATCCTAAACTAATACATACAATCATAACCATTAAATTTCCGTATTCCATATCCGCATCCTTTGTATTGTTTCTATATAGATAAATATGATGAGCAATAAATAATAATACGAAGTAAGTGCTTATCTCATAGATAAGGGTGTTATTAATGTTCTATAGGTGAAAATTTTTCCGTAATGGTGGGGCAAGTAAGGGCCGTGTGACATATTGTCATGTTTTTGCGATTCACGACTTAATGCACACCCCCCCTCTTGGTGTGTTTTGCTCTGTAATTCTGTCATGATTATTTTGCTTAGGTGCAAGTATGGTGGCAGTTGCGTATACTATACCTATATACTGACATAATTACATACTCGGTGCCCTCGATTTCATTGGAATTGCAATATTTTTTAGGGCAACCGCCGTTCATTTCACTCAAAATTAGGCGTTTTTCTTGCTAATTTACGAAAAAAAAGGTATATAAGTCAAGTCTTTTTTTCAATTATCTAAAGTTTTTTGGAATTCTTCGAATGGAATGAACTCATTTAGCTCAGTTTGGGGGTCTAATCCAAGGTTATCGTCGGTATTCTCAATAGGTAATGTATCACTTGAAGCTAAAGTATCACTTGAATCCTCACTTAAAGTATTACTTGAGCGTGGCGTGGGGGGAGTTAGCTCATCCATTGCTTTAATGATAGGGAAATCTCGGTACTTATACCATGATTTATCAGTATTATGCAGTTCATATACACAATTAAAACAAAGTATTCTGATATTCTCTATGCGGGTATTAGTAGGATTAGCATCTAAGAAGTCTATTACTAATGGTGGTGGTGACTTTTTTTCCCAATGAGAGTAATCAGAACTGCAATTATTACACTTACATTCAATCATTCCCTCACGAAAAGCTTTAAGCATTAACTTTTCTTCCCTATATGGTGAGGGATATTCACCACTCAGTATAGCCCCTATGTCGTATTTACCAAAAGTATTTGAAAAAGAATTACGGCGAATCCCTTTATTGCTTGACAATGGTGCCCAAAGTTCGTATATTTTAGCGTATTTTTTAAAGGTTTTATATGATACATTAAGGTAATCAGCCGCTTTCTTCATGGATTGCGTACTTTGAATAGCGTAATTTATCTGTTTTTTAGTGATATTTAAGGATGGCCTCCCCATTTCTCCAGTCGAGATATTAAGGGGCTTTATCCTATCCTGTGGTGCAATTTCTTTTTTACCATCGTTATCCATAGTATTATTCCTTATATGACAAAATGTCAGAGAGTGATGTGTGGGCTATATATTCCCGTATTACACACACCATTATAACATTATATTAACTATGGTAATAAATAGTAGTTATGGTAAAAAAGACTAATATAGAGTGGGATAAAGTGGGTTATCTTCCCTAAACACTCAGAGTGCTCCCACGAAGTGGATTTATAACATTTTATACAGAGTAGAGAATAATAGGTATAAGAGATATAGGTATATAGAGAATGCTATAATAATTATTGCAGGTGTTTCGGTAGGTGAACTATGTCGTTTTGATAAATTATCGGTATGAATGAATGGCATTATAATAATCTTAAGTACAATATAATCAATAACCCTACTAATATAACTGATAGTATTCTCATCATAGCTTTTTCAAATTCACTCATTATCCCAATTCCAATCTTCTAATGATTTTAATATATAATGCAAGATTCCCATAAACAATATAAAAGGCGTAATCAATACCCATAATATTATCCATAAGTGTTCTTTCATTTTCTAATTCTAAGTTTACGAAATTTTTTCTCTCGTATTATCGTGCGTGCTGATATTGTTCTTGTATTCATTCTTGAATTACAATATCTACCCATTATCGTCATTAAATTCTCCCATCATTCCATCATATATTATATTACCATCAATTGTATATTCATCATACACTAAGGTGTTATCCTCGCTTGTATCATCTATTCTACTCGCAGGATTATTCGTTACACCACCATTCCAAATAAAATCTTCCTCTTGTTTTGGTGGTGTTAAATGGTCATCTTTCCAAAGTAACGCCAATGTTGACCATCCATCACGAATATATGATATTACGAGCTTACCACCTATCTTAATTATTTCTATTAAATTATCTATAATTACAACTAATTTGGATTCTCTATCTATCCCACTACTCATCTATCTCCACCTCTAATACCGAATGTTTTGGCATCACACTATAAGGTGAGGGAACTTGGATTTTTACGAGCACATATGTCTTTCCATTCCATTTAAAATCTCTCTCGTGGAATCCTATCTCTCCCGTCTCTTTACTCACCACCAACCTATACAAAGCATCCATTAATTCTTCATCACCCCTCATGTGTACGGGCATTCCAATAAATTCTATTTCCAACCAACACCCATATCCAATATCTTGTGAGGGCACTAATCTATATGGAATTATCTCCGTTTGGTGTTGGCCTCTTACGAAACACATTATAAACAAAAACATAACTAAGATTTTTTTATAGTCCATGTAACTACCCTTTTATTTTATTTTGTTATTTGGTGTTCACCGCCAGGTGAATCACCCATGAAAAAATTGTTTAAACTTTGTTGGATATACTCCTCATCAATATATATAAATATATTAAAGAAAAATACAAAAAATTCGTAACTTTATTAAAAAAAATTTGCGTTTACTTTGTAATAGGTGGTAACTTCTCTTCCACCCTCACATTCGAGATACCTCGAGCTTCACATCTTCGTTTGAACCTTTTGTACATTTGATTCAATGCCTTTTTTTGTTTGATAGATAGTGTACCGCGTAATCTTATTTGGTTCTCTATACTATTCAAGAACTCTTCACTTCTACCAATGTAACCTGGTTGATAACCACAACCAGCCAATAGGGTTCTGATGAGATTAATTTTGTATATACCATTTTCAATCTTTTCTCTCATCTCATACTTATCTAATTTAGAATTATCACTTTGCCACTTGGTATAGTTAGATATAATTCTATCCATAGCGATTTCCATTTTCTTAGTAATTTTTCTTTTACCAAACGCAGTGTACATTGAGATAGTAAACTCTCGTGTACTATCANTCTGATAATACCTATGGTCATTCAATATATGGTTCAGTTGTCTTCGAACCTTATTTAATCTATTAGGAAAATCTACTCTACTCATTATCTAAATCATACTCCAAAACTTTGTGAGATATTTGTTCAAGTTTTTCCTTGAGTACATATACAGAACACAAAGCCCCATCAATAGAACTTCGTGAATCTGAGTTTGCGTTATACTCAGGTAAACAATTATTAGCGTTATCTAATTCACCCTCAATATCGGTGATTAGTTCAAAAATTTCGTCCATTAGGCTACTCCGAAATTATTAGTTAAAAAACATGCCTCCATCAATGAGATGTTAGGCTTTTCATTTACCACCCAATCTTCTACCAAATCTAATATTAATAATATGGTATCTGGTGATATGTGATTTGATAGTTCCCAAAATGGGTCGTTCATCCCTACATTACTCATGAAATACACCATCCATAATATCTTCAAATTCATCAACAGGATTACCACCAAACATTCCATCCAATAAATCAAAATCAGATGTGGTCATACCTATTTCATCTAAGGTAACTTTCTTTGTACCATAACCCAAATCGTTCTTAGGAACTCGTTTGGTTTTGGTAACTTTTTTCTTTTTTGTTTTCATAATATATTCCTTATTTATCATACATGAATATACTAATAAAATAGTATATGTGTCAAGTCTTTTTTTTAATTATTTAAGATATATGGTTTATCCCACTTACCAACCCTAACATTGATATACCAACCAACATCAAAATAATCAGTCATGATATCTGAGTTATCGTGGTTACCATCATTCATAGCTGGAATAAGTTCACTTAGAAAAGCAAGAGCTTTTGGGTTATCGGCATAACTCTCGTGATACCAATATTCATTTACATGGTTCTTAATAACTTCACCCCTATTATTGGTGAATGTAAAATCTATTGGTCCACTCTGAAGATTAACATTTAGTGTAGAATAATTATCAACACTAATTGTACCTTTCATATTGTGTTTCTTAAGAATCTCCTTGATTCTTGGAGCCAATCTTTTCTTTTTTTCTTGATTCATGAAAGCCATAATATTTCCTTTTTTGTTACCCCTAAAGGTACGAAAGAAATACTATATAAGTCAAGTCTTTTTTTGAAGTTTTTTTGATTTTTTTAAGATACTTTGAACATATCCCAAATGTGTTTGAACAATAACCCTACGAAACCTGTTCCAATAACCCCACGCCATTTCTGTGAATCTTTTCTGAATTGTGAATTAAGTTTTGTTTCCGCCCATAATCCCTCATGTGGATTGAATAGGTTTTCCTTAATAAAACTCAGAGATTCATCTGTTTTAGTGTGTGCAGTTTCCATCTCTTGTTTTAACTCATCAATAGATTGTGTAATATGGTCAATTTTATTGTGAATTAAATCAAACTCTGTTCTATCTTTTTGGTTCATTGAAGTTTCCTGTGTTTACTTATACGATAATAAATAGTGTATATATCAAAACTTCGTATAAAAATCTACAGGTTTTTAGTGCGATTTTTCTTATAATTTCTTCTTTTTCTTGGTTGTGGTTTTCTTGGTTTATAGTTTTTACTTAATCTAAATATCTCACCCTTGAGTATTTCTCTCAAAGTAGTTAGTTCTTGTATCCTATCATTTGCATCTTGTAATTCAATCATTAGTTTATTATCTTTATTCAAATATAATAATCCTAATCCTAATACACCTATACAGGTACCTAAAAATATTCCACAACTAAATGCTATCCATACTGGTTCCATCATTCATTCTCCTCAAATATATCTCTATCAAGTTCTACAGTCAATCTATAGAACACAATTAGAAATAACATTGTTATTATTAATTCTATCATCCTAATCCATCTTTCCCTTTTAACATCTCATCAGTCTCTTCTTTATCTTCTTTCCACCACTCATATTTCATACCACCCATTTGCCTATTTTGTAAATTGTTTTTGAATTGTGTATCGTATTCCGATTCACTCATTACTTTCCAAAGTTTATCAAACGCCTGTTCATCTATTTGTTTTCTACCAATGAAATATGTTCTTGCACCATTTATTCCAACATCTGACATATCAACTTTATCAATTATTTCATCATACTTATTTACCAAGTACCATTTCACGATTATTCTCCTTTAATCTAATACAATACTGAACACTTCACTCAGTTCTCCATCGATATATGCCCCAACATTTAATGTATCTCCTATCATGGTTCTAATAGGTGCAATCATGTTATTTATTTCACCATCAGAATTTGAGTAACTCGTCCAATTTGTTGTTCTTATTTCAGTTCCATCATATCCTATCACATAAGTGGTATCATAGGCCACATAAACCCAATCATCAGTATATCCACTATGTACAATATAACCAAGTGTATCTCCTAACACCCAATATAAATCTGATTCCCAAGTAACACGAACATTTTGTATTGGTTCACCATTATCTGTGACCATACCTGATATCCTATGTAGAGTTTGGTGATTATCTCTATCCATAATTAGATGATAATATCCATTTTCATCTATTGGTAATCGAGCATCCCACTCGAACATTACATAAGGCTCACCCTCTCCACTATATGTGATATCTTCACACCCAATAAAAAATATACTACCTGCGATTAGGATGTTTCTTATTGAAGCGAGTGTTCTGTTTCTTATTAAACTCATCATAACTTTTTTTCTTCCTTTTTGGTTTTTTCTTTGTTTGAATTTTCTCTTGAAAAGCTTCTTCTTCGAACTCTTCATAATCTTCCCAATTATATTTTGGCATCGATATACTCCTAATATACTAATTTTCTACTATACGAGTCAAGCACTTTTTATCTTTAATTTCTCTACTTTATCAAGAAACTCCGTCATAGTATACTTACCACCCTTTTCGTCAAGAATAGTATAGTTCTCTAATGATTCAGGACTCGTGTTTATCATATTCATTAAGGCCACCCATCCTTGTTCAGGATAAAATGAACCTAAACTCTCTTCACCCAATTGGTTACTACTGAACATTAAGTTTTCTTTTTTCTCTTCTTTATGTAATATAAAGTATGTCATAATCTAATTAATTCTTTTTCTGTTGATTTCAATGATTTTATTTCTATATTGAATATACCAACCTCTGATATTCCTATCTCACCACTATCTTGTAGTATCTCTGATAGGTTTTGTATGATTTGAAATTGTTCATTATCTAATCTATCACAATCAAATCTAACCACAACCTTATCTGTTGGATTTAGATGGTCTGAATGTATTCTTTTTTTCAAATCAAATGATGTTCTCTCTTCTTCAATATATTTGTTAACACCATATCCCTTATGTCCAACGAAATCACCATATATGTTATCACACCAAGGCTCTAACATTTCTAACATTTGAGTAGTGCAATTCTCTACTACAAAACCAACACTATATTTAGGTGGTACTATTGGTTTCATCATAGTATCATGTTTTACGAAGTGTCCCCACTTTCTTATGAACTCTCTTGTAGATTTCTGATTTTGTTTCAACCACTCATCTGATTCTCTATTTTTCATAAACACTTGACCATCAGGATTACGAATAGCACCATCTTTGAATCTACTACCCCTACAAGTCATATGGTAAACCAAACCTTTCCATACTTGTACAAACTTATATCCTGCCAGATGAAATCTATTAAATATATCCGAATCTTCTTTTGATTGTGGTGCAAAGATAGGGTCGTGTCCACCAATATAATCCCAATCACTTTTCATTATAGCCCAAGGTGCAAATATACCCTCTGATGTATCTTGGTTTAATGCAAGAGGCCCATACAATATACCATCTTTTCCACTTTGTATATTTTCTACAGTCTGTAACAACTCATCCTCTTTGAACTCTTCAGGTTCTATACCATAATCTAACAATATCTTTTCTGGCCCATCAGGATGTAGTGGTGGTTCTATTCTTGTAAGTGATACTACAACTCCCTCTTTCAAGTATTTATCTATTTCCTTATCTGAATTAGGTGTTAAATACATATCAGCGTGGAATATCATAACTCTATCATGTGTTGCATAATCATTAATCAATGTATCATATAGAATTGTGTGTCCTAATCTCTCAGGTCCTCTGTTCACATGAAGTTTCAACCACTTATCTCTTTTCATCTGAACTAATACCCACTCCATAGTTCCATCTGTACTTGCATCATCTGCAATACATATTTCATGTTCTACTGATTGATTTTTACGAATACTTTCATATGCCTGTTTCAAGTATTTTAGATTATTCCTCGATGGAATGATAAAACTTATTGGTTTCATTTATATTGTTTCCTTAACCCATTTTATAAGATTTTCTTTTGGTTCCCAACCAAGTAACTCATTCGCTAATGTATCTGTACATAGTGTTTCTCTCATCTCACCTGGTCGTTTTGGTATTTTTACCTTTGGATGTTCTCCAAATGCATCTGCCAATTCATTGATAGAATAGTTTTCTCCACTACCTAATTCAAAAAATTGTCCATTTACATCTCTATCAACTAATTTTTCACCTGATAGTATCAATCCACTTACAATATCATAAACATGAGTGAAATCTCTTCTTTGTTCTCCATCCCATGTGATAGTGATATCTTGTTTTTCTTCGTATTGGTTCATGAACACACCCACGACTGTACAATAAGGCCCATCTACTAATTGTTTTGGCCCATACACATTGTAGAATCTACAAACTATTGTTGGTAATTCATATATNTGATGATATAGTTTAACTAATTCTTCACCTTGCCATTTACTAAATGAATATGGATTCGCGTGTACATTACCATGAACTGATGATGAACCAGCATATACTACAGGAGTATTATTTTGTCTCGCGTATTCTAATACTCTCTGAGTACCTGTTGTATTTGTATCTATTGTAGGTGTTGGTTCTTCAAATGATGGTTGTATCCTCGCCAATGCCGCTAAATGATATATCAAATCTATGTTATCAATACCATCAAGAATACCATCTTCTCTAATATCACCATGAATATATTGTGCACCCTCGTGTTCATTTGATTTAAAACCTGTGTAGTAATTATCAATAGATATTACATCATGTCCATCTGTTAATAATTTTTCAATCAAATTAGTACCGATAAATCCACAACCACCTGTTACTAATATTCTCATTCGTTATCTCCGTTTAATATTTTCCAATCTTCTAACCACTTTTCCTCTGTGTAGAAATCTTTGAATCTTTTTTGTGTAGTTTCACTACATAGTTTGTAAAACTTTTCATCTTTTAGTTTTTTTGCTATTTCTTTTGCACCTTGTAAATCACCAACCTTGACTGTTGTTAATGGATGTAATATTTGTTGTGTATCCAAACCCTCATATCCAATACAAGGTATTCCATGAAATCCACAATTCATGGCAAATGTTCCAGCCGCGTGTGTTCTCATTAAATGAACACCTATGTTATATTGTGATAAACAAGTTATCCATTCTCTCCAACTCATATAAGCTAAATACTGAACATCTTCTATTGCATCTTCTTGTTCTTGTTTTCTACCCATTGATGGTGCAGATATGGGATTACCTATTTCCCTTGCCACCATGTAAGAATCAAAACCACCATACCAACTTACGAAGTTTCCACCTATCATGGTTCCATCTCCCCATTCATTTCGTGGAATTAAACCATCAGTAATCATTAAACTTCTCATTACCCTAACATCTTCACAACCCAATCCTAAATAGTATTCTACATCACTTTCATTATGACAGTAAACCCAATCTGCCTCCATCAATGAATTAAAATATTTAAATTGTTGTTCTATTGTATAATCTTGAAAATACCAATGTGGCCCTTCTTGCATTACTGCCACCTTATCACAAAATGTTTTGAAGTGATTGATATCTACTTGTGGATTATTCTTAGGTATAATTACTATTCCTAAATCATACTTTTCACCTCGTGGTGTATCCTTGATAGGTGACCAATCAGCATCTAACGCGATAGACCAGGCGAACTCTGTTCTAGCATTTTCAAATGTTCTTGGAACTTTACCATATATCTGGCCTTCTGAAAAGAATATAACTTTCATTTTATCTCTGATATTGTTAAGAATTGTAGTTCATACTCTGATAATAAGTATTCAACAACTCGTTCAAAATGTAAAAAATTTTCCTCATTCCACACATTATCATTGTGTGTTCCATTAATATGTGATTGGAACATAAATGTATCACCATACAAACTTAAACTTTCTGGTTCATTTATACCATCACATCCCTCAAAGAAATGACATCCCCAATTTATTCCTTTGTTATGTTCCTCATGTCCAGCCACCCAATCAAATTGTGAACTAATGGCATCTGCACTTTGTTGATTTACTCCCCAACCTGGTGCTCTAAATCCTTTTGGTGTATATCCGCAACTCTTCCACAAATCCATACTCTCTTGTAATCTTTGTTGGGCAGGCCCATATTGTAATTCTAAAAACTCCATTTCACCTATACCATCTTGTTGTGTTGCGTGAAAATGTCCATGATTACTCAACTCCACCCAATCATATTGTTTCCAAAAATCTACAAACTCTTTTGTGATTGGATACTTACCATGATAATTACTTGGTGTGAACAAATTAAATTTTACTCCATATTTTTTATTGAGCTGAGAGAGATACTCAATTTGAATATCTCCCTCTACTCCCCATCCTTGTTCTGGATGTATATCATCTATGGCGACAATAACATTACTCATTTACCATCCCTCTT